>Ga0129310_1001189_pt1 | contig 24156 bp, 22 predicted proteins | sample Go1ome_2_FD_94433 | JGI IMG/M metagenome (GOLD analysis project Ga0129310, IMG submission 94433) | Western lowland gorrila individual fecal microbial communities from Wisconsin, USA - Go1022A metagenome | ecosystem: Host-associated > Mammals > Digestive system > Large intestine > Fecal | place... | reverse complement strand
TTCGCAGAATGGTAATTTGTCCGACTGCTTCTTCAATAAGGACGTTTCATCGTCGGACTGCGGCAGCGAAAACAGCACAAGATCAATGACCGGGGATTATGACGCTTTCGTCACGATGAAACTTGACGACAGCATATGGGTAAAGAAGCTGAATACCATTGACAGCAAAAACGGCAGCGGCGTTGTATATTACCCATCGTTCTCCGAGGAGTTTGCGCCGTCCGTGGACTTTACCGTAATGTTTGAATTTGCGCAAACAGGCGATGAATCTCCCGTTTATGGCGGCGACATATCGTTCACGGCGGACGTGTATATAGAGTACTCAAACGGCGCGTCCTACGTACCAGCGGACCCCGGATTATCGATATGGACAGGCGGAAAACTCGTCGTTGACAGCGACAGCTTTAACAACGGCACCGCGACCTGCACGGCTGAAACAGCTGGAGAAACAACGTTCACGCTGTCTCACAGGAATGATTATTATAACGTCACATTTACAAAGGACATCACCGTAACCATCGCAAAGGCGGAGCTTACTGCTTCCGACTTTGATTTCAGACCCTCCGCAGACCTTGTGTTCAGCAACAGCGGGAAACCTGCGGAAGTCACGGCGAAGCCCGGAATGGAGGGCTTCGGCGATGTTGCGGTTAAGTACTACAGCGGCGATGATGAGCTTGATTCCGCGCCGGTAAACGCCGGAAACTACACCGTGAAAATATCGGTTTCGGAGGGCGGTTTCTATAATTCCGCGGAGCTTGAGGACAGCGCATGGGCGTTCACGATAGCAAAGGCAGACGCTCCGAGCGTTCCGAAAATCGAGCTTTCATACAACTGGCAGACGAACGAGGACGTGACTGTATTGATCCCCGGACTCCCCGAAAATATGGGCGCGATAAGGGATTATATCATAAATCCCCCGGAATACAAAGGTCAGAGCTTTGCATATTCCGATGGCAGGCTGTTCTTACACATCGGACCGTACGGCGAGAGCAAGGTCGGCGATACCGTACTGATAATGACTGAGCTTTTCACGCAGAACTACGATGATTTCTATTTCCTTGTCGAGGTCACTATAAATGACAAGGCGAACAGGGAAGCGCCTGACACAAACGATTTCGACCTGGTGTTCACCGAAAACGGAAGCACTATATCCGCGACGATAAACACCGCGCTGGAGGACGTGGAATACAGCTTTGACGGTGCTTACTGGAGCGATGTGAATACGTTCGACGCAGCGCACGGCGAGCATGTTACGGGCTATATCCGTTACGTGCGCACCAACGATATGAACGCCAGCGCGCCCGTTTCAAAGCAGGGGAACTCCGGTCACGGAACGCTCGTCCGCCACGACGGCTCCAAGCCGGACTGCACAAAGACGGGAAATCTGGAGTACTGGGAGTGCGGCCAGTGTGCGCGTTACTTCCTTGACGCGCAGGGCGCAAACGAAACTACTCTTGAGGGTACAGTGCTCGAAAAAACTAAGCACACGGAGTCACCGGCAGTCCGCGAGAACGAGATATCCGCGACATGTACCGTTGACGGCTCTTACGACGAGGTTATTTACTGTGCGGTCTGCGACACGGAAATCACCAGAGCGCACAGGATAATTTCCGCCGAGGGACACAGGTGGTCTGAAAAGTACGAGTACGACAAGTCCGGGCACTGGCGTAAGTGCGGGGTGTGCTCCGCAGTTTCCGCCGCTGAGAAGCACGTTTCCGGCGGTGCGGCGACTGAAGAAACTCCGGAGACCTGCGTTGTATGCGGCTATGAGATATCCCCGAAGAAGAGCAGCGGCGGCTCATCCGGAGGAAGCTCCGGCGGTCACGGCGCCGGCTCCGGAACGGGAGTAAAGGCTGATACGCTGCCTGCTGTAAACGGCGTACAGAAGAGCTGGTCAGACATTACGTCTGACCTTGGAAGGCAGAACGGCGGCAGCGCAGTTATAGACCTTAACGGAGCGGCGACCGTTCCCTCCGATGTCATCGGTGTCATAGCGAAGAACGGAATAACGGCGGAATTCGTTATAGACAGCGCTAAGAGCCGTATAATCGACGGCACGAAGCTGACCGCAGTAACTGCGGCGGACTTCTCAGTGCTTCCGGGTAACGCGGACAGGAGCGCGCTGCGCGGAACGTCCGGCGCTGATCTAAAGGTGAGCGGCACCGGAGTTACGAGCGGTCTGAAGCTGAGCTTCCGCAGCGAGTATGCAGGGCAGTTCGCTAACGTTTACACCCTGGAGGGCGGTGAACTGGTGTTCCGCAGCTGCGTGAGGATATCCGCTGATGGTACTGCCGTAATATACGGCGCGGACGCCGCCGGCGAGTATGTCATTATGGTGTGCGGGTACAGCGACCTCCCCGGCGACCTTAACAACGACGGCGTACTTAACGCGCTTGACGCCTCCGCGATACTCGGTGATATCGTCGGTGTTACAAAGGGCGCAAATCCGCTGATGGGTGACTTCAACGCCGATGGTACCGTGAACGCACTGGACGCTTCTGCGATACTGAAGCGCATCGTGGGCACGGCGTCGTGATGAAAGCCGTATGAACTGATTATAACGACAAGGCGTTCTGCTTTTGCAGGGCGTCTTGATTGTTTCATTCCTTAAAATAACGATTTACCATTTTACAATTGACAGATAAATAATGATGTGATAAAATGTATTGAACTGATGTGAAAATATGCTGTACAGAAAGAAGTTATTGATTAATTCGGAGGTCAACATGAAAATAGAAAAGTGCATAAAACCGTCGTTTACGGTTATCGGCAAAGAAGGCTCAACGTCAGACGGAGTGGGCTTTGTTCAGAGATTATGGGAAAACGCCAATTCACATTTCAGCGAGATACAGAACCTCGCAAAAAGAAATGCCGACGGGGAGTTGTGCGGAGTGTGGGGCGCAATGCCCGACTTTTCGCATTCGTTCCGGCCGTGGGAAAATAATTTCAGTCAGGGCTTGTACCTTGCCGGAGCAGAATGCGTTGATGATGCTGAAGCGCCGGAGGGCTGGACAAAATGGGTGATCCCTGGATATGAGTATCTCCGTGTGGTGTGTAAAAATGAAAATACCTTTTCCGAAATGATAGAGTATCTGGGTGAAAACAATATCGGTTTGGCAGGGGCAGTCCATGATTTTACCGACCCGAAAACCGGGAAGAACTATATGTATTTCCCGATAAAAGGAATCACATGATCATTTGATGAGTGACATAAAAGGAGGCGTACGATAATGGCTGATGATATGTTTTTTTCTTTCCTGGAGGAAGATAAAAAGCTGGAACTGTCCATTGTTGGATATGAGTTTGATGATGAGTATATCAGGCGGAGCAAAAGAGAGTATGATACATCGGATTGGGACAGCGAGTGGCTTATGATAAGGGCTGTTTATTCAGAACATGGAAAGCGAATCGAGTGCTATGACCCATCGCTTGAAGTGTGTGATTTAGAGTACCTGTCCGAACAGCTTTCGCTGGCGCTCAGAAACAGTGAAAAATACCTGCTTGTCGAGTTCACGGAACCTGATATCGTGTTCAAATTCACTCGGACTGAGCATGGTTATTCGGTTTGGGTCAGATTCTGGGACGAGAAACGTGATAGAAAGTATACAGTAACACAGGATTTTTCTTTACAGGAGCTTGAAGCATTTCGTGAAAAAGTGATATCGGCTCATGAAAAATTAGCGGATCGGTTTGTTAAAGAATAAATATTCTGATTTGTCCGTCAATGTTCCATCGTTTAGCACCTTGATTAGACAAGCGGTTTGAGGAGGGATAGGATACCGTTCGCGCTCTTGCATTTTAAAAAGAATAGTGGTAAAATGAAAGCAAAGGTGTGAAATTATGAACGACAGTCTTACGATGCTTCTTGAAAAAGCGAAGAACGACCCGGGACTTACTGAAAGAATATACGCGACACGGAATGAAAGAAATCCAGTAAACGCGCTCTGTGAGTTATCCACAGCCGAGGGATTCCCGGTGACTGCGGTTGAGTTCCTTTACGACGGTGAAGAAACCTGCGCCGCCATGTGCCGTTCGGTAAACGGCGGGGGAGTCGATACTCCGGACGGCTGGGACGATGTGTACGAGATGTTTTTTGCAGCGCTCGATTATATGAATAAATAGCGTGCTGCGCATGAAGGACGGACGGAGTACGCGTCACCGCTTATATTGACTTTACGATATATATGTGATATAATTGTGTTAGCAAAAGGCTTTATTGCACAAAAGCATAAAAGAGATGCGCTGCCTGACCAGCTATCAATAAAAGTCCTGATTAACCAGGGATCGGAGATAAAAATGAAAAGAATCCTGTCTGTCATACTGGCGGTAGTAACTGTCCTGAATGTAATAACATTACCTGTTGCTGCGGCAGACCCTGTTTCGTGCGTCGTTTCCGTATACAACGACCGCAACGGACTCCCGACAGGAGAAGCAAACGCCGTTGTACAGACGCTGGACGGATACATCTGGATCGGAAGCTACGCCGGGCTTATACGATACGACGGAACTGAGTTCAGAAATTTCAGCGACGAGGGACTTATCCCGACGTCTACCGTGCGTTCGCTTTATGTCGATACGTCCGGCAGGCTGTGGATTGGTTCCAATGATAAGGGCGTTTTTGTAAGGGAAAACGGCTCGTTTGTCCAGCCCGAGGGTCAGCCGGACAACAGTATACTCTGTATCAGAAACTTTACAGAAAATCCCGGCGGAGAAGTGATCGTTGCCTCCTCGACGGGAATGGCGTGCATTTCCAACGGGAAAATGAAAGTATTCGATGACGAGCAGGTAAAAGGCGTCACCTTTTATTCTGCCACCGTCGATAAATACGGAAGAATATGGGCTTCGGTAAATTCCGGCGCGGTAGTATTGTCTGCGGACGGCAGGCTGATCGATCATATCAGCAGCGACGTGATTTTCCCCGATGATGGCGTATATTGTTTCAGTACCGGCAATGACGGCGTGATATGGTGCGGTTCGGACGGGAACACCGTTGCCAGAATAGATTTTACCGGACAGAACCTTTCAGGCTCAGATATTGTCGTTGATCTGTTTGACACTGGTGGAATATCCACAATAAACAGCATCGTGCCCACGCCGGAGCGTTCGACAGGCAGGATGTTATTGACAACAACGGCGCGGCGGGCGTAGATTTCGGCTTCAACAACGGACTTTCCGGCTCGCTTTTTGCCAACACATGGCACTGGCTCTCCCCGGACGGAAGCCTGTATATTTCCACAAGAAACGGCATAAGCATATTCGATTTTCAGCAGCCGGAGTCGGTGCTCCCGAAGTGCATTGTGAACCAGGTGACAGTTGACAATACGGTCTATGAGCACCCGGAAGCAATAACGATACCGTATAACGCAAAGAGAATAAGCATTGATTACGCGGCGCTGTCGTATTCCACTTCCGCGCGGCTGACCATAAGGTGCAGCCTTGAGGGATTTGACGACGAGGAAACCTTCCAGACTTCCAGGAGCGGTACGCTGAGTTATACTAATCTTCCGGGCGGCAGCTACACTTTCAGAATGAGGGTCTGCCTTACGGACGACCCCGAAAGCTGCACGGAATATACCGTAAAAATCGACAAGGAAAAGTCGCTGCTGGAGCAGAACTGGTTCCGTGCGCTGATAGTACTTGCCGCCATATTGGTTACGGTATCCATTACCATGCTGTGCCTGCGCGCAAGGATAAAGAAAATCAAGCGCCGCCAGAAAGAATATCAGAACATGCTTGAACAGACGCTGAAAACATTCGGCGGCACCATCGACGCAAAGGACAAGTACACAAACGGTCATTCACTGCGTGTGGCGCAGTATTCAAAGGAGATAGCACGCCGCATGAACTGGACGCCGGCGCAGCAGGAACACATCTATTACGTTGCGCTGCTGCATGATATAGGAAAAATAGGCGTACCGGACAGCATACTCACAAAGCCCGGTAAACTCACCGATGAGGAGCGCAGTGTGATACAGCAGCACCCGGCCATCGGAGGAAATATACTCAAGAACTTCACCGCCATAAAGGACATAGCGGACGGCGCGAAGTACCATCACGAGCGCTATGACGGCACCGGGTACAATGCAGGGCTTAAAGGCGAAGAAATACCGCTTATCGCGAGGATAATCGCGGTTGCCGATACCTACGACGCAATGTCGAGCAAGCGCTGCTACAGGAATTCCCTCCCGTCAGACGTGATAATCGCTGAACTGAAGCGCGTTGCCGGAACACAGCTTGACCCGAACATCGTGCCGTATATGATAGCGATGATAGAGGACGGAACAGCGCCGATAATCCTCCCCGAGCAGAATGACGAGCAATAAGGTACAGCCCGGACACAATGGAAAAACATTTAACCGGGATTTCTGAAATAAAAAAGGAGCGGTCGTCCGACTGCTCCTTTTTTTATTACTGTGGCTTATTACGTCAGAAATTTCTTTTGTGGTTCTTTCTCATAATACGATTCGACCAATGTGCAGTCCATGATAAGTACATAGAATACATTCCCGTAGTATCGGCTTTTCACGATCCTGCCATGGTCAAGAACCGGGTGATAGCTTCCGTCCTTCTTGGCAAAATGGAATTTCACATAATCGTTGTTTCCGTCGGATTTAGAATTGATCTGCGCCCATATGCTTGCCTCGACAGATTCCTGTTCGTCTGGACGTATCAGATTGCGGAAACGCCGGTCCGTATAGTCAAGGAATTCATCGAAATCGCCGCACCCTGCAAATCTGATAAGCTCCTGATTGGCGAACAGAATACGGTCATTCTCCGGATCTGCCATGTAAATCAGAAATGCCCCGGGCAGGTTCTTTGATATATCCTGGAGCGCGAAACCAAGGCGGCTTCTGTGCTGTATCTTGGACTTGTATTCGTCGCGATATGCAAGGCAGCTGTGCTTCCCGTGGAGCTTCACTTCGTAGAGCGCCATGTCAGCGCAGCGGATAAGCTCTGATATATCCTCGCAATTTCTGGGGAACTCCGCGTAACCGACTGAAATGTAAAAATTGTGCCTTTCATCGTTGTGCGTAAAGTATCGTGATTCTGAGGTGAATTTCTCAATCGTGTCCCTCGCTTCTTCCGCAGTTTTCCCGATCAGAATTATTGAAAATTCATCGCCGCCGTTCCTGCATAAAATAGCGTCCTCGGAGAAATTGGACTCCATGCTCTCCGCGAGCGTTTTCAGTGCAGTATCTCCTATCGCATGTCCGTACATGTCGTTGATGAATTTGAAGTCGTCAATGTCCATCTGGATTCCCACACAGCTTGTATTAGGGTGTTTCTGAACGATACTGCTGAGCTGTTCTTCGAAGCCCTTTCTGTTAAGCAGACCGGTCAGCGGGTCGGTAGTAGACATTTCCTTTAAGTGCTTCCGGCGCTTTTCCATCACGATAAGGGCAGCAGTCAATCCCGTCAGAAGCAGGATTATACAGACGCCGATGAGCAGCTTCTGGACCAGATGATTTCCGTGATTCCAGTCGGCTTTCGGCACTACCGCAAGCTGAAATGAACAGCCACCAAGCTCAAAGTCATATGTTATGGGATTTTGCAGGGATCCTCCGGATTCTGAGATCATCTCGTATTCTCCGTTGAACGGGGAGATCGTCTTGGACAAACAGTAGTCATACCCGAAGCTCGTAAGAGCCTGCACTGTATCTGCGAAAATGTCAGGCACTCGTATAATTGCAATCGTGAATCCCCAGAAAAAAGGCTCCCCGCTCGCGTTTTCCAGGTACACCGGATTACGTATCGCAATTCCGCTTCCGCCCTGTTTCAAATTAAAAGGCCCCTGCATTGTTACGATATTATTATCTCTTCCGTAACGGCAGATCTCGCCCCTGCTTTCATCATGGATCAGGTCGATTTTGCCTGCTTCATTTCCCGCTTCGGGGTAAATGTCAGTTACAACGCCTTCCGGCGCGATCTGTATGCTCTGAATGTAATCTGTCATCAGATTTTCAGCGACTTTCTGGAATTTTTCCACTTCTCCGTTTTCGCTGATCACTATTTCTTTCAGCGCGTCTGTAATGGCTATCCCGCGGTTCATATCATTCTGCAGGTGTTCTGTATATGTAGTGGCGTTCAATTCAGTTATTGTACGCACCTGCGCCTGATTCGCCCTGTATGAATGATATAGAATTACTGCCATTACAATAGATGCTGACAAAAAAACAAGTATGGGTATTATGTACAGTTTATTCTGTTTTGTATTTTTGGAGCGCATTGCGTGCTGTTCCTCCCTGTTTTCATTGAAAACTCTGATAATATGCTGTATAATAATAAACGTTTCGCGTTTATTATACCACCATATCGGAAATATGTCAATAAACAGTTTCTCAGTTACTGAAAAAACGTCCGGCGGGAACGTTGATATCCTGCCGTTTGTATATTTGTTTTTGTATATCCGACCGCTTGACTTACGGAGCTTTTTGTGATATTATTTATAGATGGAACATATGGTGTTCTCTTTATTTTTGTAAATCGGTTAGCCAAATCTAACTTGCAACAGGAGCTGCTTATGAAAAAGATATTATTTGACAGTGAAAAAGACGGGTTTTACGGAATATATTATGAAAATCCCAAGGGTTCAGACTGCACGGTGATCGGACTGTTCGGCAGCGACCCGAATAATTACATGGCGAAGTGCGGCGTTAAGTGGCTGCATAGGAACGGCGTGAATGCGCTCTGCATGTCCCCGGGGAAGAAGGATTACAGTCACGTGAACGTACCGCTGGAGCGTTACGGTGCGGCGATAGAGTGGCTGAAATCCCACGGGACCAGAAAAATCGGCATTATGGGAATGAGCACGGCGGGAATGGATTCCATTGTCGCGGCGTCGTATTTCCCGGATATAACGCTGACGTTCGGACTAACGGCAAGTGACTTCGTGTGGCAGGGATTCGAGCAGGGCAAAAAGGACGGCTGCGATGAATGGCCCATACCGAATGCTTCCACGCTGTCCCTCGACGGAAAGCCGCTGCCCTACATGCCTTTTGTATACCAGCACCCGGATTACTGGCACAAGATACAGGAGGAAACTAAAGGCTCCGGGGATTTTCTGCGCTCGACCCGCTTGTTTATTGATTCGGAAAACGCCAGGGAGCACACCGAAGATGAGATGATAAAGGTAGAGAATATCCACGGAAAGCTGTATCTCATCGGAGCCGACGATGATTCATTCTGGGAGGCTGGAAAATACGTCCGCCGAATGGACGAGCGGCTGAAATCGCGCCCGCATAATTGTGAGTACGAGGCGCTTGTTTATGAGCATGGAACGCATTTCGTGCTTCCGGAGTCGATGCTCCGTATAGCTCTGCCGATAGGGCTGACATTCGTGCTCGGATTTGTTTTCCGTGCTGCGAAGAAGTATCCAAAAGAATGCGAGCAGACAAGAAAGGACATAGACGACAGGCTTTCCAGGGCGCTAAAGGAATGGACTGCTGGATAATGCGCCGCGATGTTTGCAAAAGCATGCTGTTTCTGAACCGAGGTGTGTGAAATGCTGTTTGAAACGTTGGGAAATAAACAGAACCCTGCCGTGTTGTTCTTTCATGCCATGGGCGTGACCGGGGCGAGCAGCGAGCCTGTCGCCCGGCATTTGCAGGATAAGTACTTCTGTATCCTCCCCACTTCCACAGTTTACTGCGAGGGACAAAAGTACATCAGCAAGGCTGATGAAGTGCGCCAGGTCGGGGATTTCCTGCGTGAGCAGGGAGTAAAAGAACTTGCGCTGGTCGTGGCTTCGTCTATCGGCGCGGATCTGGCTATGGCGTTTCTGACGCAGACGGAGCTTCCTGTCGGTCACGTTTTTTTCGACGGCGGGCAGTTTGCGCAGATAGGAAAGGGTACGCGCCGCATTATGACGCCGTTCCTGTATCTCGCTATAAAAAGCCTGTACTGGTCAAAGGGCAGGACGCTCAAGAAAATCATGTGGTGCGATGACGAAGCGATAAAGCTGTACTTCATCGCCGCGGGAAAGGCACTGAAATATGGCAGTCTGCGGCGGCAGCTTTCGGATAGCCTGGAGGACAAGCCGTTCCCGCCGCTGCCGGAAACATTGCAGAGAAATACATACTTTGAGTTCGGCAGCATCGAGGATCATCTAAAATACAGAGATGCCGTTATGAAAGCCTATCCGAATGGCAATTACCCGATTTTTAACGGCTGCGATCATATGCAGTACCAGATACGCGATCCGCAGGGCTTTGCAGAAATGCTCCGGTCGGTCATGGAGAATGGAGCTTTGCCGGAGAAACTTCTGCCATAATCGCGGAAAACAAAATATAATGCCGGGTTCGTTGATCAGCGATTTTTCTGAATTACGGCGTAAGATAAAAGTAAGGAGTATCAACATGGAAATCAAGGAATTTGGTAATCAGAGCGGAAAGAAGATAATGCTTCTGCATGGAAATCTGATGTGCTGGTGTCAGTTCGAGGATATTATTCCGGTTCTGGAAAAGGACTACATGGTCTATGCCGTCAGCTTCGACGGCTTTGACGGTTTCGGCGGCTCTGAAGCAACGACCTACACGACGGCACAGGGACAGGCGGACAAGCTCGCGGAGTTCATCAGCGCGGAGTGCGGCGGGCGTCTGGATATGCTCTTTGCGGAGTCGCTCGGCTGCGGGCCGGCGGTTTTCCTGAAGTCCTCCCCGAAAGTACAGATAGACCACATGATACTCAGCGGACCGGAGTACCTTGATTTCGGCGTGATGAACAAGATGCTTCTGAAAATCATGCCGAAGAAGCAGTATCGTACAGCGCACGAAAAATCCATGCCCGCATGGGCGCTGAAATTCATGGGACAGACGGAGCAGGGAATGCAGACCATGATGAACCGCATTCCGGACAATGTCAGCCTGGAATCCGTCCGCGCTACCTGGGAGGCGGGACTTTACCTCTACCGCACGGATTTCACCGTACAGCCGGACGCGAAAGTTGCCTGCTGGTACGGCGAGAAAGAGGGACACATGAAAAAGGCGATACAGAAGCTGAAAGCGGCATATCCTAAGCTTACGGTGCGCTGCTTCACCGGATTCGGTCATGGCGACATCATAAACCACCCGGATATGCTGGCGAAAGAGCTTGCGCAGTTCATGGAAAGCTGATCGTTTTGAGTCAATGGAGGTAAACGCGCAATGAATATCAATGAATTCGGAAAAGAAAATAAGGAAACTATCCTGCTTATCCACCCGTCTGTGGTGAAGTGGGATTACTTTGAAAATGTGATTCCCTTGCTGGAGAAAGATTGTTCCGGCGCTTCCCGGTTACGATTTTGAGAACGACAGCGATCTCACCAGCGTGGAACAGATCGCGTCAGAGCTGAACGCCTGGCTCAAAGCAAAGGGATTCACTGAATTATATGCAGTGTACGGCTGTTCAATGGGAGGCTCCATCGCTCTGATGGTCGCGCTGGGACAGCTGGTCAGAATAAAGCATTGCGTCATGGACGGGGGTATCACGCCTTATCAGCTTCCGTGGATAGCGACGCGGTTCATTGCCCTCAAGGATTATCTTATGATGATGGTCGGCAGGACCGGCGGCGTGGGCTTGCTGGAAAAGGCGTTCGCAACAGACGACTATACCAGGGAGGACTTACAGTACGTAGCGGACGTTCTGAGACATTGCAGCAGCAAAACGCTGTGGCGGACATTTGATTCCTGCAATAATTACAAAGTCCCCGAGCCTTTGCCGCAAATGGACACGCGGATTCATTACTGGTATGCAAACGGCGAGGAAAAAGAGCGAAAACAGGATATAGCGTACATGAAAAGCAGATTTCCGCAGACAGAGTTTAAAATACTGCCCGACCTTGGACACGGCGGACTGGTCCTGCTTAAACCGGATTTATTCGTGGAAATGATGCACGGTCTTTGAACGGAAAATCAGTACATATGCTCTGCAAATATCGTAAATAAGTAATTTGTTTTCAGTATTTTTTCAACTGGTTTTCAGGGTCATGTATTATAATTGACTCATAGACGATGAAAGGCGGGGTAATATGAGAGTACTGATAGCCGAGGACGAGGTAATGATATCAAAGGCGCTCCGGGCACTGTTGGAGCGCAGTAAATTCACAGTGGACACAGCCGCGGACGGAGATGAGGCGCTTGATTTTCTTAATGCAGGCAAATACGATGTGATAGTGCTTGACATAATGATGCCGAAGCTCGACGGGATAGAGGTGCTGAAGCATATACGCGCCGCCGGCGACAGAACTCCGGTAATGCTTCTGACGGCGAAATCCGAGGTGGACGACAGGGTCGCCGGGCTTAATGCAGGCGCTGACGATTATCTGCCCAAGCCGTTTGCCACGGCGGAATTCATCGCCCGGGTAAAGGCACTGTCCCGGCGCAGCGGAAGCTATATTTCCCCGGAAATAGTCTGCGGCGCGACCAGACTTTCCTGCGATACATATGAGCTGTCCTGCCGGAGCACTGTGCAGCTGAACAATAAGGAGTTCCAGATAATGGAGCTGTTCATGCGTAATCCGCGCAGAATATTTTCCACTGAATTCATCATGGACAGGGTCTGGGGATTCGACAGCAGCACTTCGAACGATGTCGTGTGGACTTACATAGGCTTCCTGCGGAAGAAGCTGCGGGGTATAGGCTCGGATATTGAGCTGCGTACGGTGCGCGGCGCCGGTTATTCACTGGAGGTGCCGCAATGCTGAAAAAGCTACGCCGGAGGTTCGTGCTCTCGGCGCTGGCGGCGGTCAGCGCAGTACTTGCCGTGCTTATCTTCGGGATAAACATGTGGAATTACATAGTGACCATCGACCGCACGGACAACACCATGCTGATGTTTTCGCAGCACGATGGACAGACGCCGCCCGATGACCGTGGGAAGCCGTTCGGCGGCTCTCCGGAAATGCGCTACATGATGCGTTATTTCACGGTCAATGTTTCCGGGGACGGCACGATATCCTCGCTGAATGTTGATTTCGTAAAGAGCGTCACCGAAGAGCAGGCGGAGGAATACGCCCGTAGGATACTTGCTTCCGGCAGGGAGAAGGGGAGCATAGGGGAATACCGATTTCTTGTGCAGAGCACGGGCAGCGGAAGCAGTCTTGTGTTCCTGAATATTTCGCAGGAGCAGAGTTTTATGCGCACGCTGCTGGTGGTATCCTGCGGCGTGGGGCTTATCTGCCTTGCGGCTGTCGGGGTGCTCGTGGCGATATTCTCGAAGCGCGTGACTGAGCCGTTCGTGCGTAACATAGAACAGCAGAAGCGCTTCATAACCGACGCCGGACACGAGCTTAAAACGCCGATAACCGCAATCTCGGCAAGCGCCGACGTTCTTGATATGGAGATACCCGGCAACGAGTGGGTGGAGAATATCCGCCGCCAGTCGGAGCGGCTCTCGGGGCTGGTCAACGAGCTTGTGATGCTGTCCAGGCTTTCCGAGGAACAACCGTTCCGCGAGTGCGCGGAGTTTTCGCTTTCAGATACGGCGTGGGAGATCGCGGAGGCGTTTGCCATGACCGCTCATGCCGCCGGGAAAACGCTTGAGCAGGATATCGACGATAATGTAAGCATAGTCGGCGATATGGGAGCATTCCAGAAGCTGACTTCAATACTGCTCGACAACGCCTTGAAATACTCCGACGCAGGGAGCACCATAACGCTCAGATTAAAGCGCTCCGGACGTCATACCGAGCTTTCTGTGGAAAACAAGTGCACCGGGATAGACAGCAGTGAGTTACCGCATTTCTTTGAAAGATTCTATCGCTCCGACAGGTCGCGGAGCAGTCCGGGAAGCGGGCTGGGGTTAGCCGCCGCAAAGGAGATAGCCGAGGCTCACGGCGGCAGGATATCCGCGCGGACCGCAGACGGAGACTGTGTAATATTTAAAGTAACTGTATAATTTTTTAACCTGCCGGATACGGCAGGTTAAATTTATGTAAAATTTCACGTTAATTTCAGATTGGATTTCAGGTGTGTTTCAGCTTGGGGCGGTAAAATTCTAACATAAACACGAAAGGAGAACCGCCATGGAAAAACAGCCGAGATACCGGCATGAGCTGAAGTATTCGATAGGCTATTCCGATTTTCTCGCCCTGCGGAGCAGGCTGAGCCTTGTAATGAAGTCCGACCCGCACACCGACACGAGCGGAAGATATGCGATACATAGCATATATTTCGATAACTGCGACGACAAGGCGCTTCGCGAAAAGGTCAACGGAATATCCCAGCGGGAAAAGTTCCGCATACGATATTATAACGACGATATCCGCAGTCTGACGCTTGAAAAGAAAATCAAGCACCACGGACTCTGCATGAAATGTGCTGAACGTATTTCATACGATGACTGCCGGAGGATACTTTCCGGAGATATATCCGGAATCGAGGGACGCGGCGCGCTTTTGTCCGAGCTTCTCAGCAAAATGCAGACGCAGCTTCTTAACCCCAGGGTGCTTGTCAGCTACGAGCGGGAGCCGTACATCTACGGTCCGGGAAATGTCCGCGTGACATTCGACATGAACGTGCGTACCACGATGTTCAGCCAGGAACTGCTCGGAAACCGAAACGACATCAGCGCCTGCGATTACCCGGGCGAGATGATAATGGAGGTCAAGTACGACGATTTCCTCCCGGGGATAATATCGGACATAATTCAGACGGACGGAATAAGACAGCAGGCATTTTCAAAGTACGGCGCCTGCCGCAGATACGGATAACGGAGGTTTACAATGACATTCAGCGATATTTTCAAATCCAGCTTTCTTGAGAGCGTAACGGAATTTTCAGTGCTCGATACCCTTATTGGTCTTGCGTTTGCGCTGTCTCTCGGGCTTTTCATATTCCTTGTGTATAAAAAGACATTCACGGGCGTGATGTACTCCACGGGATTTGCGCTCTCGCTTATCGGGCTTTCAATGGTGACTACGCTTGTGATAATGGCTGTGACTTCTAACGTCGTGCTTTCCCTTGGTATGGTCGGCGCGCTTTCGATCGTGAGATTCCGCACGGCTATCAAGGAGCCGATGGAAATAGTGTTCCTGTTCTGGGCTATTGCCGCGGGAATAGTTATCGGCGCAGGAATGATTCCGCTTGCCATCGCAGGTTCTGTTATCATCGGAGTGGTGCTCATTATTTTCGCAAACAGAAGACATATTGAAACTCCGTATATCGTCGTGATAAACGCCGAGAATGACGAAGCGGAAATGGCGGCGCTGGATCTCGTTTCACATTCCGTAAAGCGCTTTGTTGTCAAGAGCAAATCCGTCAATGCAGGCGGTATTGAGCTTACCGCAGAAGTTAAGATAAGCGGCAGCTCCACGGATTTCGTGAACAGCCTTATCCAGCTCGACGGCGTGACTAACGCGGCGCTTGTAAGCTACAACGGCGAATACATGTCCTGAGGAGGTGCGCCGTGCTAGGAACAAAAATCGCGGATCGCATTGCGATTGCCGCAATAGCTGCTGCGCTTGCAGTCTGCCTGCTGCTGAGCGTATTCTCCGGCACGGTGTTTGCCGGAGCAGACGGCGGGGTTTCCATGCAGTACGAGAGCAGGCTTTTTGACCACGACAGCATAATGACGGTGGATATCCTTATGGACGAGGACGACTGGCAGGATATGCTTGACAATGCCGCCGCCGAGGAATACAGCAAATGCGATGCAGTGGTCAACGGAACGACGTTTTACAGCGTTGCCATACGGCCTAAGGGCAACACCAGCCTTTCCTCCATCGTGAACGACCCCACCACCGACCGTTACAGCTTCAAACTGGAGTTCGACCACTATATCGACGGTCAGACCTGCTTCGGTCTGGATAAGCTGATACTTAATAACAACTACGCCGACGCCACCAACATGAAAGAGGCGATAGCCTATGATATGTTCGCGTACCTCGGCGCCGACTGCTCCCTCTATAACTACGCGAAGATATCGGTAAACGGCGAGTACTGGGGAGTGTACCTTGCGCTCGAGGCGGTAGAGGACAGCTTCATTATGAGAAACTACGGCACTGAAAGCGGCGCGCTTTACAAGCCGGATTCCATGCAGATGGGCGGCGGAGGCAAGGACGATAAAAAGCAGGATAACGCTGAAATGCCAGATTTCGGGGACTTCACGCCCCCGGAGCAGACCGACGGCGATAACGGCTTTGGTAATTTCACACCTCCAGAGAAATCGCAGAACGGCGGGGACAGCACTGAGAACACCGACCAGCGTGACGATACGAAACATAACCGCGGCGATATGCCCGGCGGTGGATTCGGCGGATTTGGAAGTTCCGGCGGTTCCAATCTGAATTACACGGACGACGAGCTCGACAGCTATTCTGATATCTGGGACGGGGGAGTGAGCAGTACCAGCAAGTCGGATCACAAGCGCGTGGTTGAAGCACTGAAAGCGGCCGCAGACGGTACGGAGCTTGAAAAGTACCTCGATATCGACAATCTGCTGAAATATATGGCGGCGCATGAATTTGTCGTCAATCTCGACAGCCTGAGCGGAAACATGGCGCATAACTATTATCTGTATGAGAGCGGCGGAAAGCTGAACATTATCCCCTGGGACTATAACCTTTCGTTCGGCGGAATGAACGGAACATCCTCCACTGCTGTAAACGACGCCATAGATACGCCGTTTTCCGGAACGCAGTTCTTTGACGCTATCCTTGAGAACGAGGAATATCTCGCCAAATATCACGAATATCTCCGGATACTCTGTGACGAGTACGTCGTCGGAGGTGTGTTCCAGCAGACCTACGACCGCATAAGAAGCCAGATAGACGAACTTGTAGACACCGACCCGAACGCGTTCTACACCTATGACGAGTACAACGCGGCGGCTGAAATGCTTGTCCAGGTAGTACAGCTCCGTGCAGAGAGCGTATCCGACCAGCTTGACGGCACGATACCGTCAACCGACAGCGCACAGACATCGTCGGACGCGCTTATCGACACCTCCGGAATCGATATTTCCATCATGGGAGGAATGGGCGGCGGTGGCGCGCGGAACGAGAACGCCGCTCCCGGAAATAAGAACGACGATTTCGGCGGATTCCCAGGAAATCCGCCAGATGGAATGCAGAAACCGCAGGACGGAGAAAACCAGACGCCGCCTGAGCTTCCGGGCGCCTCCGCAGACGGCAGTACATCAGTTTCGCAGGACGGTTCTCCGGACACCAGACCGCAGGACGATGGAACATTATCCGGCACGGAACCTCCCGCGAACGCCATAATTGACGGCACTGAAAGCACTCAGCAGACATCGGAGGAGCAGTTCACGTCAGAAGCGGAAGCCGCTGCGAATGACCGCAGTAACTTCCGTCCCGGCGGATTCGGCGGAAACGGACAGCAGAATTTCCCGGGCAGCAATACTGATACGGCAAGCACCGGGAACTCAGACGGAATCGTTACTCTGCTCGTCAGCGCGGGAGTTATAGCGGCGGGACTAGTGTTCGCCGCATTGTTCAGGGCAAACCGCAGATAACAAAATCTCCGCATTCCGTAAGGCGTGCGGAGATTTCTGAGCGTGCGCATATAATCGCATTAAGGCGACAGCATAAAAATGACCCGGCGCATTTAAGACGCCGGGTCGTTTTTGTTATGTTTTCAGAGGTTATTTCCCCGTCACAGTACTATCTGTCTGAGTATCACGGAAGCGTCAAGTGCGTTGAGCGCTCCGTCGTTGTTCGCGTCGCCGGGAAGGTCGCTGAATTCGCATACCATAACGACATATTCGCCGGCATTGTACGCTCCGGGTATCGCAGCGGAACCGTCTCCGCTTACATTTACGCAGCACTGGAAGCTGGTCGGTGAAGTCCTCGCCGTTGTATGGTAACCGTGCCGTTTGTCTCCGCAAACCTCGCAGTCGAGCTTACCTCGTTGTAACCCACAAGCTCGACATTTATGTTGCTGCCATCGTAGTTAAACACGTCATACCTCCAGGAAAAATTTTCTTACAAACCTTGGCGTGATTATAACACAAAAAGCAGAAATTGTCAAGAAATGCTTTTTATTACTATCAGCTATTGCTTACAGGTCACTACTATTTTAATATAAGCGTAACATTTAATATAAGCGTAACATTTAATATAAGCGTAACATAAAAAAAGACACATAAAGCGTCTTTCGTCATGATGGAAGCAGCCGACCACAATAAACGGGAGAAGCAATATGTGTCTTACATTAATTGAAAAGCTTATTATGTGCGGCGCTCCTATTCGCGTTCCTCTTTCAGGCATTCCACCATGTCGATTTTTCTGAGCTTCCGGGCGGAGAGCGCAAATGACACAGCGTATGCGACAACTATGAATACCGCGCTGACTAGCAGAGTTTTTCCGGACAGGGTGATCGACATAAGTATGCCGCCGGAAGCTGCGTTCGCCAGGGCTATCATATCCGCCAGGGCAAGTCCAAGCGGTATTCCCAGCACAAATCCGACCGGTACCAGCATATGATTGGAGGACAGGATAAGCCTGCGTATCTCATCGCCGCGGTACCCAAGTATCTCCAGGGTGGAAATGCTGTGGCGGCTCTCCTCGATTATCATACCGGAAAGGAGAATCACCACCAGTATGCATATCAGCGCGCCTATGACCTTAACGATGGAAAGCACGATACGTGCAGTGCTCAGCGCGCTTTCCGTGTTGCGGCGGTAGTCCTCCAGCGACGCGCTTTTCCTGAGAAGCTCCGCGGGGATATTGAGCGGCTTTTCGCTGATTATAACGTTGAATTCGTCCGCGCTCCTGCCTAATATCTGCGCCGCGTTGGCTTTGCTGGTGATTATCAGCGAAAGCACGTCATTCTCTACGATATCGCTGATAGTGACGGTGGTATGCTTCATGGAGATGAGGTCATAGAATGTGAATTCGTCGCCGGCAGCCACACCGAATATCCTTGCAGCCGAGGAGGTCATGTAGAATCCGCCGTAATTCACGGACTCACCGGAACGGGTATCCATATCAAGCAGCGTGCAGCCCTCGTCGTATCCTACCAGGTTGAACATGCTGTCCGTGTCGTCAACGCCGAACGAAACGTCCATGACAGCGTAATCGCCGTAGTCGTTTACGGACTGAAAATCCGTAAATCCGTATTCATACTGACCGCCCATCATGGCGTTTGGAACCTTGTTGTCAAGCATATCGTCGTAAGCGTCCTGGTACACTCCGCCCAGGATTATCGCCATTGAAGCCACTGCGATACCTATTATCATTGTAAGGCTGCGCGAAACGTTGCTGCAAAGGCTGCGAATGCTGTAAAGCAGCGGGAACGGAAGTTTACTCCTGCTCAGCAGATGGGATACTTTGCCTTTCCGCGAACCTCTCAGCAGCGGGACGATATCCTTATTCAGCGCCCTGCGCAGCACTAGCATTGCGCTTAACCTGTAGGCTGCCGGAGGGATAAGCATAGCCGCGAACAGTATCCCGACAGGCACCTGCACCTGGTATTCGATGTGCTCCGCGAAGCTGAACATATACAGATTGAACAGCTTTACGAACGGATAGCACAGCGCAAGTCCGAGGATATCTCCGAAAATTGCGGGGATAAGCGCGTACCACAGGTAGTGGCGCATAAGCTCCGACCTGCGGTAGCCGAGAGCCATAAGTGTGCCGATCGTCCGGCTTTCCCGTCTGACCGTCCGCCCGAGTACCATTGCTATGACGACTACCACAACAAGCATGATTATGGGACTGTATACCGAGAATTCGGCTTCGATGTCTGCCGCCTGGCTCAGTAGCCCGCCGGTCCTCGGATTTGCGGACTTGCCGATATATTCAAGCGTACCGTACCTGCTGTATACCGCGGCGCGGAAATCCGCTTCGCGCCCCGGGTCAAGGTACTTCACGGAGTAGTAGCTTGAATAACCGCCGAGGGAGTTCATTGCGTTTTCGGTTATCAGCGCGATTCCGAAATCCGTGCTGTTGGGGAAGCTGTCCTCCATATTGGCGTACATGGCGGCATAGTCGGGTTTTATGCACAGTCCGCTGGCGACGAATTCATGACCGTCCAGCGTTATGGTATCGCCGACGGAAAGCCCATGCGCCTTTGCATAGTTGTATGTAAGAAGTACGTCGACGTCACTGCTGAGCGGTGAACCCTCAAGAATGACAGCCATGTTGATCTTCTGCGTGTCCATGAACAGGCGTATTGTCGTTCCGTCACGGGAAATATTATGGAATGACTGGCGCTCGAGGAGCACATTGAATTCGCATTCCAGGGCATTTATATCCTGGTCGGTCAGCGGCGATGAAACTGTGAACTGACCGTCCTCAAGTGCGCTGTCCTCAAACAGGCTTGTGTATGTCCCGGTGACCGTCCTGCTGACGGAAAACGCGCCGACCCACAGCATTATGCACAGGGCGGTCAGAATGGAGCCGGTTATGTAAAAGGACAGGTTCTTTTTCAGACTTCTCAGTATCTTTTTTTGTAAAGTCATCAGATGTCCAGCTCCTTTACGGATTTCCGCGCGTTCATGGTGTTTTCTACTATCCTGCCGTCGTGTATGCGCAGGATACGGTCAGCCATGGGCGCTATATTTTCATTGTGCGTTATCAGCAGGATCGTCGTGTGATACTTGCTGTTTATTTTCTGGATAAGCTCCAGTACGTCCCGTGATGATCTTGAATCCAGCGCTCCGGTAGGCTCGTCGCAGAGCAGGACAGCGGGATTTTTTACAAGGGCGCGTGCGATGGCGCAGCGCTGCTGCTGGCCGCCGGAAAGCTGAGCGGGGAAGTGTGCCGCATGCTTTTCAAGCCCCAGGTCATTCAGCAGGTCTTCGATGGAGAGCGGCTCCTTTGATATATCCCGTACCACCTTGATGTTTTCCCGGACTGTCAGTTCGCCGATCAGATTGTAGGTCTGGAATACGATCCCTACCTTGTCGCGGCGGTATTCCCGCAGCTCCTTTTTCGAAACGGAGCTTATCGTGCGGCCGTCAACGGTTATCGTGCCTTCGTCCGCGCTGTCAAGCCCGCCCAGCATGTTCAGCAGCGTACTTTTTCCGGAGCCGGAGGGACCAAGGACAACGCATATTTCTCCCTGCTCAAGCTCCAGGGAGGCATGATCCAGCGCGTAGATAGTGTTTTCGCCCTCGCCGTATTTCTTTACGACGTCTTTCATCTGAAGATACATGATTTAATCCGTTCCTTTCTTTGTCTGGGGTCGGCAGCCCTTGTCCGTGTTCCCGCACAGATATTGAAGCATAAGCCCGAAAATAGCCTGTAGATTCTGGTCGAACGATTCCTCGCAGAACGCGCTCCGGTTTTCGATTGCAAGGTTCACGAGCTTTGCAAAATTGGCAATGTAACCATAGTCTATGTCCTCGCGGATACCGTCCATATAGTCCATCACCATCTTTGCTGTTTTTATCGCATATTCTGCGGAGAAGAATTTCTTGGTTTCTTCCATCTCCTGCATAAGCATTATATCGTCCGCCTGGAAATGGAATGAGAATGCAGTGCTCGGACGGAACAGCTCCGTGTAGTAATTATAGAACTCCGTTACCGGGATTTTTGAACGTCCCTCGAGTTTCTTCCGCAGCTCCTGCTCGGCTGCGTCGTTGAAGTCATCCATTATCTCGGACACAAGCTGTCCCTTTGTGGCGTAGAAGTTGTAAAACGTTCCCTTTGCGATGCCGACGCTCTCGGCAAGCTCGGCGACGGTCGTTTTGCGTATCCCTTTTGTTTCGAAGAGCCGGAGAGCCGCTTCCTTTATCTGCGCGCTTATCTCCCGGCGTTTTTTTTCGCTGAATATTACGGGCATTATCGTTTCCTTTCTGATTAAATGACTAATAACCATTTACGGTCATTTGTATTATAGCACACTAACTCGCTTTTTGTCAAGGGTTGATTTTTAAAATATTTTGTGATATAATTGACTTATCGACAAATCGCATTTGGCGTCGTGCCGCTGAGGTGATAAAAGTGGCCAGGTAACGTTAGTTAATTATAGTTTAGTAATTTGAAAGAGTAGAAGAATAAATGTTGACAACGATTATATTAACTGTTATCTTATGGGCTTTGTTCTTTTTGATGGAATTGGCGGCGGCTGCATTCTATCCGCACTCTTTTATTATTGAGTACTTCCCGGATGATGTAAAAGAAAAGGCGAGAAATCATAAGGCTCCGTTTAAATCAGCCCCTGTCATAGGCTGGATATTAATTGTATTGGTTTTAGGCGGTTTTGTCGGAACATTTGTATATGGTGGCTGGGACGGAATCAATAAGGGTTACTCCTATGTTCAGTTTCTTGTGAGATTTTTAATAATGCTTTATGGAATGAAGGCATTTGATATCCTGTTCTTTGACTACTTTATTCTTACGAAAACACATTTCTTTCAGCATTTCTTCCCGGAAACAGAAGATTGTGCAGGCTGGAAACAGTTTGGATATAACCGTAAAGAACAGATAAAACGCCTCATTATGATGCTGCCGTGTGCAGCGATTACTGCTTTGATATGTTGGTGGATAGGTGGTTAAATTTTCATTTATCGTGCAGACGATCCGAAAAAAGCTTCAAAAAAGTCTTGACAATTCAGATGTTCTCTGATATAATATTACGGTCGGACGGTGCTTGAAACGCACCTTGCAAGGTGTCTCAACACAATGAGATTCCCGGATCGGGACATGATGATCATGAGCCAGATAAGACGTTAAGTCTTACCTGGCTTTTTTTATTGGAGGAACAACAATGGATTTTCTGAAAGACAATCTGAGAAAACTGTATTTCCGGTTTCTGATACCATCTCTTGGAAGCGCGATGGTAATGTCAATCTACACGCTCACGGACGCAGTAGTCATCGGAAAGGGCGTCGGAGCGGACGCGCTCAGTATCACCACTCCCTTGCTGTGCATTCTGATGTCATCGGGTATACTGTTCGGCGTCGGCGGCTCGGTTCAGATGAATGTAAGCAGGGGTACTGGAAATAACGAAAAGGCGAACCGCTTCTTTACGCTGTCCTTTTTTACCCTGGCGCTTATCACGCTGATACTGTGGCTGGCGTATGGTCTGGGAATGTCGCCTATCCTGCGGGTCATGGGAGCTAATGACACCCTTTATCCCTATGCGATGGACTACATGAAGTACATCAATATGCTTCTTCCGGTAGCCGTGTTTTCAAATTATATCGCGATCTTCGTCCGTGCCGACGGCGACCCGAACCGCGCAATGGCGGGCGTTCTGCTCGGCGGAGCGGTCAACATCGTCCTGGATATGTATTCGTATTTCCGTGCAGTATGGGCATCGGAGGCGCTGCGCTGGCGTCCGTGCTCGGCATGGTGGTCCAGGTCACTTTCGGAGGTTCGCACTTTTTCAGCCGGAAAAATGGTCTGAAATTCATTAAGCCGAAGCATGTATTTCCCAGCATTGCCACAAACTACGGTGCCGGTCAGTGGGACAGAATAAAGGGAATACGCAGAATGTCCTATCTGACCATCGCGATAATGGGTACTGTCTTTTCGCTGAGCGGAATTCTGTTCCCGCTGGGTATATGCGGTGCGTTCGTGGAGGTAAGCAGTGAAATCGAATCGCTTGCGCAAACCGCGATACGTACTTACTTCATAGCCTTTCTTCCTATGGGAATAAATCTGCTGAGTTCATATTATTTGCAGTCAGTTCTGAGCGTAAAGAGATCCCTGTGCATTTCGCTGCTCCGGAATATTATTCTGAGCAGCGTCGCTATACTGACTTTCCCGCTGATGTTCGACGGAAACAGTCTGTGGTTCGTAATGCCTGTCGTGGAGGTCGTAGTGCTGTTCGTCAGCATATTATTTGTCAGGACGGCGAAATCCGTTAAAGACTGATTACCCGGCGCTGATATGTTGACTTTTTCCAGGCGGAATGTTATAATAAATGTGCTGGTAAATCTGTTACCATAAAAACCATGGCATTCAAGAAAAGACAAATCCGCTGGTTTGTCTGCTGAGGACGATAATATGGACAGAAAATATTTATTACTTCTCGCCAAGGAATTCCCGACAATAGACAGCGCGGTGAGCGAGATCGTGAATCTCTCCGCGATACGCAGCCTGCCCAAGGGCACGGAGTATTTTTTCAGCGATATCCACGGCGAGTACGAAGCGTTCTTGCATATGCTGAAAAGCGCTTCCGGAATGATAAAGAACAAGATAGACATAACTCTCGGAAAATCCGTTTCCGGAGCCGAGCGCGAGGCGCTGGCGTATCTTATCTACTACCC
>Ga0129310_1001187_pt1 | contig 24257 bp, 33 predicted proteins | sample Go1ome_2_FD_94433 | JGI IMG/M metagenome (GOLD analysis project Ga0129310, IMG submission 94433) | Western lowland gorrila individual fecal microbial communities from Wisconsin, USA - Go1022A metagenome | ecosystem: Host-associated > Mammals > Digestive system > Large intestine > Fecal | place... | reverse complement strand
GGTGAATGCCCTTACTATAGCATGAAAAAGCACAAATGCCAGCGTGGCGCAGCTGACGAGGGCGAGCCGAGAGAACATTTTTTCAGGGACTGTCCGCTATCCTGGCGTGAGCTGCCCGAAAACGTCGACACGGACGGAGGTGACACAGATGTCTGAATTCATTGAACTTCATTACGCTTGGGGCGGGAAAATCATCGAGAAGATGATAAACACAAACACAATAGGTTCTGTAACAAAGCGTTCTGACGGTGGAGCAATAATCTATATAGAGCGCGACAGCATAGGTCAGGACGACACTATCGAGCCGCTAGAAACCTACAACACCATTCGCAGTCTTCTGCTTGATGCACGGAGATATACAGATGAAACCACACCCTAACCCCTGTCCCAAAGCCGACCGCTGCATACACGCTGCGGAGTGTATCTGCTACGACACATTCCGTGGCGAATATCTCTGCTTTGACGGTGGCGGGTATTCCGATTACAACAAGAAGGGCATTGGAACTAAACCAAAGCTCAAGAAGAAAAGGAGGAGAAAATGGCGATGAAATTCAAGCGCTTAAGGTGCTGTAAGTGCGGCAGAATGCCATTCGTGGAACACAAAAGGTCTCAAGCCGTCATTGGCTGGTCTGCTTGGGAGTACGCTGCTCGTGTAAGGTGCACTTGTGGCAACAACACGCCTTGGGAGTTTGGTTTTTGGCGAACACGCAAGCCGGGCGAAAATGCTAAATCGCGCGCCATATGCACATGGAACAAGCTGAACGAGCCAAATTCGAAGTGGTATGTCCTCGATGGGCGTGTCCGCCGCAGAAAGGAAAGACAGCATGGCGATTGACAAAAAAGCCTTCGTGAAAACCGTGACTATCCTCCACGATACGCGAGAACAGAAGAATGCGCACATCATTGAAGCGCTGGACAAGCTCGGCGTGAAGCACGAGGGACGCAAACTCGACTACGGCGACTATTCGTTCACGGCAGAGGGACGCGACTTTTCGATGTCCTGCGTTGTGGAACGCAAAGCGAACGTGGACGAGATATACAACAACGTGACCTTCGACCGGGGGCGCATAGAAAAGGAACTGTACAGCGCCGCGCAGCTTGCGAAGCAGCTCACACTGTTCATCGAGGGCGTGGGAAGCTGGGAAGCGCTCAAATCCTACCACGCCCCCGAATGGCAGATGAAAGCAAGCTCGCAGCGCGTGAAAACCGATATCGGCGCGATGGTGTACTCCACGCTGAAAGCATGGCAGACCGGAAGCCGCTATCACTTCGATGTTCAGTTCATCGAGGACAAGCACCAGACCGCCGCCCGAATGCTGGAGGTGTTCTATTACTACTGGCGTTCGTACAAGGAAATGACGGCGGCGAGAAAGGAGTGATATCTTGGATATCGAAAAGGCAAGCCAGCTGCTCGGCGACGATATCGACAGCGGAACTGCCGAAACCATGAGCGAGATTTACCCGGATATCAGCGAATACACCCGCGACGACTTCCTTAACAGCGAGAAGCCATACGAATTTCTCTACATGTTCAAGGACGATAAATTCAAGCAGAAGCGCCTGCTTGCGGAAATGACCGACCAGGCAAAGAAATGCAAGGTAACGAATTTCCCCACGCTGTACAAGGCATTCGCGGAGAGCCGCAAGGACGTTGCAGACGACCTCGGAAACTACACCAACTTTCCTCTGCAGCCTGTGACGCTCCCCTGTGGCAAGTGGGTGTGCGACGCTTCCGGAGTGCGCACGCAGGGCGAAAAAGGTGGGCTTGTCTGGGCGTGCCCTCACCCGATAATGCCTGTCGCACGGTACACCAACATCGACACCGGCGAGGAGAAGATAAAACTTGCGTATTTCAAGGGCAAATACTGGCGCGAACTTATCGTTGACCGCACGACCATCTCGGTCGCGAACAAGATAACCGAGCTTTCCAAGCCCGGCGTTGTCGTGACTTCCGAAACGGCGCGGAACCTTGTCAACTACCTCTACGATGTTGAGCAGCTTTCCGGCGACCTTCTCCCGGAAGTCGAGTGCGTAACGCGGCTCGGCTGGATAAAGCGCGGCGAAGAGACTGAATTCGCGCCCTACACAGACGGTTTGACCTTTGACGGAGAAGTTGAGTACAAGAAGCGCTATGAGAGCGTGAAACGGCGCGGCAAGCCAGACGACTGGGACAAGTGGATTGAGTTTATCAACAAGAACATCCGCAGAAACAGCGTTGCAGCACGCATGGTTTTCGCTGCATCACTGGCTTCGGTGCTTGTCAGACCGCTGGGCTGCAACTGCTTCTGGGTGCACCTCTGGGGCGAAACGGAGAGCGCCAAGACCGTGCTTGCGATGTGCGCGGCTTCCTGCTGGGGAAACCCGGAACTCGGCGCGTATATCTCCACATTCAACTCAACATACGTTGGCATGGAGAAAACTGCGGCGTTCTACAACTCGCTGCCGTATATCGTGGACGAGCTCCAGATCGTGGACAGCCGCCGCGAAATGGACAACACCATCTACATGCTGACGGAGGGCTGCGGGCGCACGCGCGGCAACAAAATGGGCGGTATCGACAATACGTCCGAGTGGCGTAACTGCGTGATATCCACTGGAGAACGCCCGATAAATTCCAGCCGTTCCGGCGGCGGCTCAGTCAACCGCGTTATTGAGATAGAGTGCAAGGACAAGTTCTTCGGGGACGACAGCCGCCCGGAGTTTGACAGCCCGCGTGATGTCGCAAATTTCGTGAAATCCGTCTACGGATTCTTCGGGCAGATGTTTGTCAACGAAATCATGTCCGAGGGCGTTATGGAGCGCCTGGAGGAGAAATTCAAGGCGTTTTCGGACGAGCTTGTCAGACAGTACAACATCGCGCAGAAGCAGGCGCAGTCCGGCGCGCTGATACTCACTGCCGACTGGCTGATAACCGAGAATTATCTTGACGGACCCGCGCTGACCGCCGCTGATATCGTGCCCTTTCTCAAATCAAAGGACGATGTGAGCGTGAATAAACGCGCTTACGAGTATGTCTGTGAGTACATCACGCAGAACCAGAACAAGTTCGGTCTGACCGAGAAAAACATGGAAGTCTGGGGCGAATTCTGCGATGACACCGTGTACATAATCAAGCTGAAATTCGAGCAGATATGCAGCGAGGGCGGGTTTAACCCTGCTTCCCTGCTGTCCTGGCTGGCTGACCGTCAGCTTATTCGCAGAACTGTCAAAGACCGCTTTACAGTGTTGAAGCGTATCGGAACCGTCCCAACCCGCTGCGTTCATTTGAAACTCATCAGCGAAAATGCCGATGAAGCCGATAACAGCGCCGTTGACGAGTATCCGGACTTCTGATTTCAAGATAATGCACAGGTGAGAATGTAACCGGTGTAACCGGTAAACGGAGATACCTCGTATATGTTTAATATTTTTCATTCATGTTTGTTTGAATGCGAAATTAAAATATTTTCTTACGCGTGTAGAGAAAACCACGGTTACACCGGTTTCACCGGTTACGCCTCACATGAACCCGCATTGTTAAGCCACAAAAACCGTAACCGGTATGTGAACACGTTCGGTTACAGGTGGTTACGCGACACATAAACGGAGGTGTATATGACAGGAAATGACATTTTTGAGCTTGCACGGACGCGCCAACCGCTCCCGGAGGACGCGCGGCTGTCCGCACAGGCTCTCTACACAACAGCGCGGAACATCTACAAGGCGTTCAGCATGAAGCTCATAACGGTTGAGCAGGCGAAAAAGGAAAAGACGCAGGCGCTCCGCGACTATGACACATGGGAACGCGGCGAAGCGATAGCCCACAACTATCACGGGCGGGTCGTTGCCCTGGACGAGCCGTTCACGATAGCCGCGAAAGGTTCATGTGAGAACTGCAAGAAGATGTTCGGCATTATGACGGGGCTTATACCGCCCCAGAACGGAGGTAATACATGAGTAAACCTAAGCACGACTATTTCGCGGCGATCGCGGCGTACAAAGCAGACCCGACTATCGCGGACGAACTCCCAGACATACTGAAAGAGATCCTGCATTTGCATTTCATCGAGAATATGCGCTGGTGCGACGTTGCGGACGTAAAAACATACAGCGTAGAGAACATTTACCGCCTGCGCCCTATCGCGCTGGACAGACTGGAGGATATCATCAATGGCAAGTGAGAACGACAACAAGCCCGTAAAGCGCAAACGTCCCGGCGCGGGTAATCACAAACCCGCCGTGAATATCGACAAATCCAAACTCCCGCCCGAGGAAATGCGCATAATAATCGCCGACTGTTCCCGCGACTTCGCTGCGCCCATCGTCAAAACCGATGAGGAATGCCTCGAACGCCTCACAGATTTCTTCATGCGTTACGCCCAAGATGGTGGGCTGCCTACCGTCGAGAAAATGTGCCTGTGCCTGGGCGCAGATAAAGACACTGTGCTTGATTGGGGACATGGTACTAAAGGCGCTACGCGTGCCGCTATCATAAAAAGAGCAAAGAATGTTCTGGCTTCAATCGACGCGGATTTGGTACTCAAAGGCATGATTAATCCGGTGGCGTACATCTTCCGCGCAAAGAACTATTACGGCATGAAAGACCAGCAGGACGTTGTGGTGCAGGCGAAGAACATATTCGGTGCTGACGTGGACAGGCAGGAAATAGAACGCCGACTATCCGAGGAAGTGGTAATCGAAGACACCACAGAGGACACGAAAACAGAATAGCGCGTATTTGCGCGGGAATTGCCCCTGGGACGCACGCTTGTGTTCCAGGGGTATAGTTTATGCCTTGCGGCTATTCGTTGCGTACAGAGCCGCACAGACCCCTCAAAACGCAAATGTGCCTGCGACTATCACATGCAGAGAGAATATAGAGATATACTATATCTTCTCTTTTCTTTTCTATCTACATTATTAATATATAGGCTTCATATAGGCTTCTCATGTGACACACGACTATTGCCGACTATCATTCTGCTTCGATAAGAGCCCACTCCCAGCCGGTAGCCTTCACGAAGCGCTTTATTGCAGTCTGGCGGTTCTTGCAGGTAAATTCACCGTCTGCATCGGTGTGCGGCTTCTTCACCCCGTCGTACTCCACTATGTCAACACCGTTGGCGCGGTGCTCGTGCTCGTTGTAGTACTCGCTGTACTGGTCGAAGGTGTTAAAATGTCTGGTCATGGTATATACTCCATTTCTCCGAGGTTTCAGCCCCTCGGCGGCTTTGTTTTCGTCGTTGATTGTATTATATCGCGTTTTCGCTATATTGTCAAGGCTTTTTCGCTATAAATTATCGCGTTTTCGCTATTTTGTTAGGTATGCTGCAAATTCAAGATTTTTCGGTATGCTGTTTTGCGCAAAATCACAACAAATGCAGCCACCGCGCCGCCCTCGATGTGGGAGTACTAGCAGGAGTACTATATAAAGGGAAAGCAGCGACCCGCCGCGCTGGTTCTCGCCACGCCTGCAGGAGCGGCGCACCCCACCCACCTGTCGCCGCCCCTCTGGATCCGGAGAACCACCACCGCCGGAGGGGTACCCCCGGGGGCTGCCAGGGCGACCCCGGGAGGGTATCTCTTAACCCCTCGAATAAAATTTTTCAAAAAAAGCTTGACAAAATATAGCGAATGTGCTATAATTCAAATAACGAAACATTCTCATATCGAAAGAGGGATTTTATGAACGCGACAGAAGCGCTGAAAACCGTCATGCACGATAAAAAGGTCACACAAGAGCGGCTTGCTAAAACAATGGGCTACAGTGCACAATCATGCCTTGCAAGCAGACTGAAAGGCAAAATGTCTTGTGATTTGCTTGTTGAACTTCTCAATCAACTCGATTACGAAGTGGTAGTCCAGCCGAAAACATCAGGCAAGCGCAAAGAAGGCTCAATAGTCCTCGAACCGTCGGGGCTTCCTGACGGTCGTGGGAAGAAGCAGAAGAAAGTCGGTGAGGAAGAATGAGATTACTCTATATCCTGCTCATGCCGTTCCTGATACTGATTCAGGCAGCGAAAGGAAAGAGGTGAGCCGACGTGATTTACGGCTATTGCCGTGTATCCAGCAAGGGACAGCAGCGCTACGGCACGTCCCTGGAAGAACAGAAAAGGCAGATACTGGGCAGCTATCCCGGAGCGCGGATAGTGCAGGAAGCCTATTCCGGCGCAAAGTCGCGCCCGCTGTTCGACGAGCTTGTCGGGAAGCTCCAGCGCGGCGATACGCTGGTAGTCTGCAAGCTGGACAGGTTCGCGCGCTCCGTTCAGCATGGGCTGAACTACATCACTACCCTGCTTGACAGGGGCGTTAAGGTCCATATCATGAACATGGGGTTGGTGGAGGATACGCCAATGGGGCGGCTTATCGTTATAAATCTGCTTGCATTTGCAGAGTTCGAGCGTGCCACTATTCTGGAACGCACGCAGGCGGGCAAGGAAGCTGCTGCCGCCGCTGACCCAAACTGGAGAGTAGGCAGACCGCGCAAGGAAGTTGACGATGATATATTCCGCAGGCTTGCCGCCGGGAAACTCACCTATAAAGCCGCCGCAAAGGAAGCCGGAGTAGCGCTGAGCACATTCCAGAACCGATACGCAGAATGGAAGCAGACCGCGTAACTGTATTCTTTTTGCGAAAACCCTTGACAGTCCGGAAAATCCGTGCTATAATCAAGAAAACAGAATATTTTCAGAGCCTTTGAGCCACTTCTGACCTTTACGGTCGGGGTGGCTCTTTTTTTGTTTTCAGGAGGAAATGTGGAAACATCGGAGCTTATCAGGCGTGCGTCAAAACGTGATATCAGCACATACGATAATCTGTCGCTGTATTTCGATACCGTCCGGCTGGAAACGGACTTTGAAAAGGCACGTCCACATTACGAGCGCATATACGACATCGCGGCGCAGCAGAAAGTAAAGCTTGCGCTGACAGACCAGCAGACCGCTATCAGGTTCTATGAGCTTGCGAAAAAGGCGGCGCTCATGCTTGCACCTCATCTGTTTCATTACTATCTGCTCTATGTGGAATGGGACAGAGAGCCGCAGAAGAAATTCTATGTGCCGAGAATGAACGTGCTGAAACCTGTTGTGGACGCACTCCAGCGGCTCGAAGAACGCAAGCTGAAGCGGCTGACGATAAGCATGCCTCCGAGGACTGGCAAGAGTACTCTCGGCATGTTCTTCATGTCGTGGGTAGCCGGGCGGCACCCGCTGGGCTCTAGCGCCCTGACCGGATATTCGGACACGCTCACCAAGACGTTCTTCGATGAAATTCTCGGTATCATAACAGACCCGGAATATCTCTGGGCTGACGTGTTCCCGACGTCTCAGATCAAGAACATAAGCCGCGAGAACGCTTCGGTGTGCCTTGATAAAAAGCGCAGATTTGCGACGATAACCTGCCGCGGTATCAGCGCTTCGTGGACGGGCGCTATCAACATCAGCGAAATTCTGTACTGCGACGACCTTATCGAGGATCTGGAGGAAGCGCTCAACGAGAAACGCCTTGACGCCAAGTACGCCGCCTACGCCAACCAGACAAAGGACCGTAAGACGAACGACGCCGTAGAGCTTCACATCGGCACCCGCTGGGCAGTCCGTGACGTTATCGGGCGTTTGCAGGAGCAGTATGCTGACGACCCGCATTCAGAGTTCATGGTTCTTCCGGCGCTTGACGAAAACGGGAAAAGCAACTTTGAATATCCCTATGGCGTGGGGTTCAGCGCTGAATATTACCTTGACATGAAAGCGAGTATCGACCCCTGCACATGGTCGTGCAAGTACATGGGCGACCCGTATGTGCGTGAGGGACTGCTTTTCGAGCGGGACGAGCTGAACTACTACAACGGCGTGCTCCCGGACGGCGAATGCGATATCATGTCCGTGGTGGACGTTGCATGGGGCGGCGGGGACAGCCTTTCCGCGCCGATAATCTACTGGTTCGGCGATACCGGGTATGTGCATGACTGGGTGTTCTCTGCCGGGGATAAGTCGGTAACTCAGCCGCTTGTCTGCGCGGCTTATGCCCGCAATAATGTTGCGAGGGCGCGTTTTGAAGCGAACGTCGGCGGTACTGAATACGCAGAGGAAATCGACAAGTCCCTGCGCGAGCGAAATTACAAGATGTCGATACAGAGCCAGAGAGCTTCCACGAAATCCAGCAAGATGGACAGGATAGTGCGCTGGAGTTCGGATATAAAATCGCGGCTGGTATTCCGTTCTGACAAGGCGCGGGGCGAGATGTACGACAAGGCAATGAACGAACTTTGCCGTATTTCCGTTGAAGCGAAGAAACAGCACGATGACGCACCGGACAGCCTGGCTATGGCGATGGATTACCGGGATAACGGCTTATGTTCGGTCAAGTTGGTAGAACGGCGGTGGTAGCATGACGAAATTCCTGCTTCTGAACGGAAAACTCACCGGGAAAAAGCCGAAATTCTACTGCGCACTCCATAAGTGCGGTATCAACGGCGGCTGCATGAAACGGCGCTGCCCGAAGTGCAGGCATTTTCAGGCGCTTTCGGAGGAACAGGCGCATTCTATCATGGTTTCAATGCCGAGACGATAATTCACGTTCATTTTCGCGGAAACGCGGATTTGATATATCAGGGCTGGCGGCTTGTGTGTTCACCGCCGGTTCTGCCCTTCCTCCTGGCGCAGTCGTGCAACAGTGCGGCTGCGTAAGGTTTGGAATTTCAATATAGCAAGGTGGAGAAGCGGTCTATCTCGCCAGCCTCATTAGCTGGAATCCGTGGGTTCGAATCCCGCCCTTGCAACCACAAAAGAATACAGTTACAAACCGGAAAATATGTGATATAATGGAGAAAAGGAGGGCGGGAATGCTTATAAAAATCTGCTGTCCGGTATGCGGAAAGCGGCTGTTTGACGCTGATGTTTCCGCTTCCGGAATGATATCCGCTTACTGCAAGCGGTGCAAGGTTGAAAGGCTCATCGAACTGAAAGGAAAGACATGACGGAAAACTACAATTACGGCAGGCGGTGTATCTACACTTCCGAGCGGAATTTCACGGCTGAGAACGTGAAGCAGATAGTTGACCGCGCCATGTCAGTGCATAACGCGAATGTCTGCGATATCCAGCGGCTGTATAACTACTACCGCGGGCGCATGGACATTCTCGACCGCACAAAGGAAGTCAGACCTGAAATTAATAACAAGGTCGTGATAAACCACGCCGCCGAGATAACCAATTTCAAGACCGGCTTCACGTTCGGCGAGCCGGTGCAGTACGTTTACCGCGGCAAGGACACCCTCGATGACGCGAACAACAGGGCGGACGATGAGAGCCTTGCGGCGCTGAACAAGCTGATGTACAAGCTCGGCAAATCCAGCAAGGACAGGGAGCTTGCGCAGTGGCTTTTCATCTGCGGAGTGGCACAGCGTATCACGCTGTATGAGGGCACGGAACTGCATACATATGTGTGCGACCCGCGCTGCACGTTCACTATCCGCGCGAACGACTTCACCAAACGCGTGCTGCTGTCAGTTATCTACAGCACGGACGACATGATAGACGATATCACCGATATCCCGAAGAAGAAGTACACGATTTATTCCGACAGCCACTGTTGGCAGTTCGAAGATAACGTGCTTGTCGGCGAATCCGAAATAGTGTTCAATCCTGTCACGGAATACTGGGCGAATCCCACGCGGCAGGGCTGCTTCGAAACAGTCCTCGGGATAATCGACGAACTGAACAACATCGCTTCCAACCGCGCGGACGGTATCGAACAGCAGATACAGTCGCTGACGTGGTTCAACAACGTGGAGATAGACGAGGGGCAGTTCGCGGAGCTTGCCGCCAAGGGCGGTATCTGCACAAAATCCTCGCCGAATATGCCTGCAAGCATTCAGATGCTGCAGAACGTACTCGACCAGACACAGACGCAGACCTACGCCGACGACCTCTATCAGAAAATGCTCCAGATAGCTGCTGTCCCTGACCGCAAGGCTTCGGCAGGCGGCAACACCGGACAGGCTCTCATTATCGGCGAGGGCTGGACGCAGGCGGAAGCTGCGGCGAAGTCGTTCGAGCAGTCGTTTGACGAAAGCGAAAAAGCGTTCGTTGAAAACGTGCTGAAAATCATTAAGACGGTCACAACATCGTCAACCGTGCCTGCGGATTTCACGGAGCTTACCGTTGACGATATCGACATAAAGTTCACGCGCAACAAGACCGACAACCTGCTGACGAAAACTCAGGGCTTGCAGAATCAGCTTGAAGCCGGAATACACCCGCGTATCGCTATCGAAAACTGCGGACTGTACTCCGACCCACAGCAGGTCTACGTTGAGAGCGTGGAGTATCTCGAAAAGTGGAAACAGCAGGGCGAACAGGATAAGGCGGCGGTCATGAATACCGCTGACGCCAGCGCGCCCGATGAATTTGACGAGATATTCAGAAAGCTGACTGCAAAGGGCGGTGCGGACGATGGCGCAAGCGCATAGTCTCGCCGCTGTTGACCAGCTCAACATAGTCTTTTTCGGGGAGATGGATATAACCTCTGCGGAAAAGCGCCTGCGGGTAGTCATGGCGGCTGCTTTACAGCGAATACTGCTCAGATACTACGACACCATTCAGCGTTCATTGGATACTTCTCCTTATGGACTTGACAGCGCCGCCCTTTATGCGGCGGCAGCTGCCGAGTTCGCACGGAGTTACATTGAACTGTTCAACAGATATTATCCGCAGTACCTCGAAACGCTGGGCGCAAAGGGCGCGGGGAATGCTTCGGCGTGGGTCAGGAATCACGCCGTGGAGCTGTCCATGCAGATACTTGACACATCGGTCGGCGGCTGCGATATTCCGCTTTACGACCGCATGCTGAACACCGCGCGGACGGAAGTCAACGCGATGTGCAACATGGCGCAGATGGACGCGGCGCTCAGCCGGGGATTCACCCGCAAGCGCTGGAAAACGTTCGGGGACAGCAAGGTGCGGCGCACTCACCGGGAAGCTTCCGGTCAGACCGTGCCGATAGACCAGCCGTTTATTATCGGCGGTTATCAGATGATGTTCCCGTGCGACGGTTCGCTGGGCGCGAGTGTTTCAGAAATCGCTAACTGCCGCTGCACGGTGCAGTACTTATAATTTAATATTTTCAGAGCCATTGAGCCGTTTCACCTTTCGGGGTGGAGCGGCTCTTTTGCTATATATGCAACAAAATTCGCCGCCGCAGCGTTACGCGGTGTTATCAGGAGGTAAAAGCGATGACAAGACAGGAACTCAAGGAATTAATGCCCGACATCACGGACGAGCAGATTTCAGCTATCCTTGCAAAGCACCACGAAGAGGTGAACGCCAAGGCAAAGGCAACAGAGGACAAATTCAGTGCCTACAAGGACAAGGCGGACAAGTACGACAAGGAGCAGGCGGACAAGCTTTCCGAGCAGGAAAAGTACCAGAAGCTCATGGAGGAAGCCGCGCAGATAAAGGCTGAAAACACGCGTCTGCTGAACCGCACCAAGGTGCAGGAAAAGTTCGTCAAGGCAGGAATCAGGGAGGAGTGCTATTCCCCGCTGCTGGATTCCATTGTCACGGACGATGAGGGAAAGTCGCTTGCATTCGCTGACAGCCTCATAAGCTCTTTTTCCGCAAACGCGGCGGCTGCTGCCGAAGCTGCAAAGCAGGCGGCAATGCAGACCCCCGCACCGAACCCCGGCGCGATAGGCAATGCCGCCAGCGCGCAGGAACAGTACAACAAGGCGGTGCAGAACGGCTCTATCCTTGACATCATCAAGGCTGCGGACGCTGTTCACAGCGCCAGGAACATTCCCACAGACTAACGGAGGTAAACATGGCAACTGGCATGAACTTTGACCTGGTGTCTTACTCCGGTGCGCTTTACACCAAGAGTATCACCACCACACCTTTTCTCAACCTCATCGGCGCACCCAAGGCCACCAATGCGGTTGAATTTGCTGTAAATCAGGAGTACACTCTCGGCACTCCTTCGCAGCCCAAGATTTCTGAAAGTGATTCCCTGACGGCTCCCGAAGCGGCTAACGTTACCCGTTCTCAAGCAACGAACGTAACTCAGATTTTCCAGGAGTCCATTGCGATTTCCTATGCGCGTGAGAGCAACATGGGTCAGCTTTCCGGCGTGAACATCGCAGGGCAGGTTGAGAACCCCACGTCTGAACTGCAGTTTCAGACCGCCGCTACCATGCAGAAGATACGCAACGACATTGAGTACACCTGCATTAACGGCAAGTATCACGAGTCCTCCGGCAACACCGACGCGAGCCAGACCAGAGGTATTCTGGAAGCTATCGTCACCAACGCCGTCAAGGAGACCGCAGCGGTATCTTCTTCCACCGTCCGCTCCGTGCTTAAGAGCTTCTTCAAGAAGCTGTATGACGCGAACACCGACATCGATGGCTATCTGCTGCTTATCAACTCTGATATCAAGGCGGCTATTTCCGAAGCTTACGAGGGCAGCGGCTATTTCATGCCCGGCGTAACAGAGGCTGGCATCGACATTCAGAAGCTGATGACCGATTTCGGCACAATCAGAATTGCGCTTTCCAGAACAATGCCGCAGGATACTGCGCTGTGTTTCAACTCTGCTGCCGTTCATCTGGTGGAGCAGCCCACCCCCGGCAAGGGCAACTTCTTCCTTGAACCGCTCGCTAAAACCGGCGCGGCATGGAAGTATCAGATTTACGGACAGGTCGGTCTTGACCACGGCTTCGAGAAGCTGCACGGCAAGCTTACATTCGGCGCGACATGATAGTACATCAGGGCGACAACGCCCGTATCGTGATGACCTGCGGGAAGGTCATTGCGGAGTTTGAGAACGGCATAGCTGATGTCAGCAAAGACACAGCGGCTGTTCTCGGCTCAATGGGCTACGAAGTTGAGAGAACGGAGGGCGGCAATGACGCAGACAGAAAAGCTGAAAATCCGCCTGCCGGAGATAAGCGACGCAGAAGCGGAAAGTTATCTTGACACCGCGAAAGCCGCTATCATGGCACGGCGCTATCCGTTCGAGGATTTCCCGGACGAACTTGAAAGCAGATACCTCGATTTACAGCTTCGCATAGCCGCTGACCTCTACGCAAAGGTGGGCGCAGAGGGAGAAACTTCCCACAGCGAGAACGGCGTGAGCCGTGCGTATTCCAATGCGTGGGTATCGGAGGAGCTTCTTTCGGAAGTCACGCCGAAAGGCAGGGTGCTGTAATGAGAGATCTGAAGCGCAACCAGATTTCAGTTGAATACGCGCTGTATCTGGGGAACGCGGAACTTACTGACGATGACGGCTGTGCTACTGGCGAATTTGCACCGGAATACGGCGACAAAACGGCGCTGATGATTTCGGTTTCCTCCAACAAGGGGGATTATTCCCAGCAGCAGTTCGGCAATCTGCTGGACTACGACCGCACGATGATAACCCACGACACCAGATGTCCGATAAACGAAAATTCACTTGTGTATATCGGCACGGAGCAGTATATCGTCAAAGCGGTCGCAAAGAGCCTGAACGCCGTTCAGTATGCGATAAATAGGGTGCAGATAGATGAAACGGATAACGGTTAAGCTGTCTGCTTCCGGCGTGCGCGAAGCGGTGAGAGAACTTGCGGAATACCGCGCAAATCTCGAACGAAACGCGCAGGAGCTTGTGCGGCAGCTTGCGGATATCGGCGCGAACATTGCGCTGGTGGAAGCAGGCAGTATTCACATGACGGGAGCTTTGCAGAACGGTATTCACAGCGAACACGGCGGGAATACCGGCTTTGTGAAGTGTACATGCGGCTATGCCGCTTATGTGGAGTTCGGCACAGGCATTAAGGGCTCGCGAAGCCCACACCCTGACCCGGCGATACTCGGCTGGTCCTATGATGTAAACGGTCATGGGGAGCTCGGCTGGTGGTATCCGTCCGGAGACGGGGACACAAATCCCACACGAAAACGGCTGAAAAACGGCACCTATGTCGCATGGACAAAGGGAATGCCGTCCAGACCGTTCATGTACAATACGGCGCAGCAGCTGAGAGCGCTGGTGATTCCGACAGCAAAGGGAGTGTTCACATGATTGACATTGAAAGCACGGTGTTTGACTATGTGGCGACCGCCCTGCGCGAGGAATACAAGGGTATTTCAGTCGCGAGCACGCCAAGCGACACCCCGGCGAAATTCCCGGCGGTGTTCTTGTGGGAACAGGACAACAGCTGCTATGCTCCCTCACAGACGGCTGAATGCAGAGAAAACCACGCACAGGTCATGTATCAGTGCGAGGTGTACTCCAACAGGCAGAGCGGCAAAAAGGCGCAGGCGCGGGAGATGGCGGCTCTTGTTGACAAAAAAATGCAGGAATTAGGCTTTATCCGGACATTCGGACAGCCTGTCCCCAACGTTGCTGATATGACGATATACCGCTATACAATGCGGTTTTCTGGCATTATCGGCAGGGATAATATAGTTTATACTTCATAGGAGGTTCATCATGAAGAGAGGAATACCTATTTCAACTGCGGGTACTCAGGTATGCTGGGCGGTTGAAACCGTTGCAGGCACTATGCCTACTGCGGCAAAGATGATTCCGGATATCAAGGAGATACCCGACCTTAATCCGCAGCCTGAGACGCTTGACACCACCGACCTCAGCTGCACTGAGTACAAGACTTTTATCGATGGTCTGAAAGACCTTTCAAGTGCGACTTCTTATACGGCTAACCTTACCGCGCTTCTTGAAAAGGAATGGGCGGCAATGGTAGAAGCTTCGCAGACTGCAAAGGCAGGCGGTCTTGCGACATGGTTCTACATAATCACCCCCGGTCTCCAGACTGTAGCGTTCACAGGCTCCCCTGCCGCACTCGGCGTGAACAGCAGAGCGGTAAACTCCGTAAACGAGATCGCATGCTACATCACTCCCACCGGAGAGCCGAAGCGCACCAATGAGACCATTACTGTTTCTGAGCCTACGGCTTAACCATAACACGACCAATTAACAGGAGGAAAACAAAATGGCAAAGGCACTCACAATCAACTACAACGGCAAGAGTTATAAGGCAGAGTTCGACCGCGCGACCGCAAAGGCATACGCACTGACCGGAAACAGGATTCAGGACGTATGGGAGAATCCTTTCGTTGCTATCGCGCCGTTCGTCCACTGTGCGTTCAAGAAGAATCAGTCCGCTATCACAGAGAAGAAGTCCACGGAGATATACGACGCGCTCCCGAAGAACAAGAAGCCTGCATTCCTCAACAAGCTTATCGAAAGCTATGTTGACACCATGCAGGGGCTTATCGGCGATGAGACCGCTGAGGGTGACGAGGGAAACGCGACCTGGGAGAACGAGGACGAGGACTGATATCTCCCGGAGAAATAGTCAGGCAGCTTGACGAAAAGTGCAGAATATGCATGTCGCTCGGCATGAGCTACACGGATTACTGGGAGGGCGAAAACTGCCTTCCTAGCTTTTTTATTCAGGCGTACAACAAGCGGCGCAAACGCGAACTGGAAGAACAGAATTTCAGCGCGTGGCTGAACGGCTTGTACTGCATGAATGCATTCAGCGTGGTTTTGTCGAACGCTTTCGCCAAGCAAGGAAGTCCTCAGGCGGAATATCCCGGAAAACCGATGGAGATATTCCAGCACGAAAAGACAGAAAAAGAAAAGATGGACGAGCAGGAACAGGCGCGCCTGCGCGTCAAAATCGCGCTTGATAATTTCGTTGCGGCGTTCAGCGGCAGAAAGGAACAGGAATAATGGCAGAAGCGACGATTGACGAACTCCAGATAGAAATAGAATCCGACAGCGTGGACGCGTCCCAGGCGCTCGAAAAACTCCAGCAGACGCTTGAACGGCTGGTTGCGCCGGTGCAGTCACTGACCACCGGAAATGGGCTGAATAAACTCACAAAGCAGCTGGAGAAGCTCGCGGAAGCCGGGCGTGCTATCTCCAGTCTGTCCGGGCTGGACAAGATAACGCAGACCGCAAATGCGCTGAAATCTCTCGACGCTCTGACCGGAGTGCCGAAAGTAAATAGCTACGTCAACGCAATAAACAAACTTTCGCAGGCTTCCGGAGCAGTCCAGGCGATAGCGGCGTTCCCGGACGTATCTGCGCAGCTTTCTTCGCTCACGAATGCGCTGAACAGTCTGCGCAGCATTCAGGATATCAGGCTTACGCCGCTCATCAACAGCCTGTCGCGGCTTCCGGCGGTGGTGCAGGCTATAAATTCAATGCCCGCGATAGACACATCACGCATTGAAATGCTGAACTCGGCGATGGCGGCATTCCGGACGGAGAATGCGACAGCAATACGTCAGCTTGCGAATGCGCTGAACAGACTGCCTACGGTGGCGCAGCGAATCAACCAGATTGATTTTACGCAGTTTTCGAACAGCATACGGCAGCTTACAACAACGCTTGAACCCCTCATGCAGAGGGCTGAACAGGCAGCACAGGGACTTACTGCGCTCGCACAGGTAATGCAGGCGGCAAGTCGTCAGTCCAACAACAGCGGCGGTCTGGGCGGACTGGGGCGCACTCTCGGTTCGCTGTCCACAAAGTCGCTGATTTCGTGGGTTTCGCTGATGAAGCTGAAAAAGGTACTCGGAGAATGTTTCAATGTTTCCGCGCAGTATGTTGAAAACCTCAACCTGTTCAACGTCACGATGGGAAAATCCGCGTCCAGCGCGTTTGAATTTGCAGAAGCAGTCAGCGCGGCGCTCGGCGTTGATACCTCGGACTGGATAAGATATCAGGGTTTCTTCCAGTCGGTCGGAAAGGGGTTCGGCATTGTTTCCGACAAGGCAGACCTCATGTCAAAGAACCTGACCCAGCTTTCCTATGATATTTCCTCGTTCTACAACATTAGCACCGAGGAAGCTTACAACAAGGTACAGTCGGGCTTTGCCGGGGAACTGGAGCCCCTGCGGCGCCTCGGATTTGCGCTTGATGAAGCTACTCTGAAACAGCTTGCATACAGCAAGGGCATAACCCAGACCTACGAAAGCATGACGCAGGCGCAGAAAGCACAGCTCCGTTATGTGGCGATGATAGAGCAGGCGCAGAACATCGGCGTTACCGGAGACATGAGCCGCACTATCGACACCGCTTCCAACGGCGTGCGCGTTCTGGAAGCACGTATTCAGCAGTTTACCCGCGCACTCGGAAATATGCTCATGCCTATGCTGTCAGCTATCCTGCCGTATCTCACAGCATTTGTTCAGGTGCTGACCGAAGCGGCGAATGAGCTCGCAAACTTCTTCGGCTTCGAACTGCCGAAAATCGACCTCAGCGGTGTTTCCAACGGCTATGACGACATCGCGGACGCTGCGGACGGCGCAACGGCGGCAACTGAAAAATTCAAGGGTTCGTTAGCCGGTGTTGACCAGCTGAATATCATCGGCTCGCACACCGACAAGAGCGGGTCGGACACAGGCCATTCCACTGACCTTGATATCGAACTTCCCACCTATGACTTCCTCAACGGCGTTGAGAGCAAGACAAAGGAAATAGCAGAGAATATCAAGGGGTGGATTGAAGCTATAGCGGCACCGGCAGCAGTGGCAGCAACGTTAGTCGGCAGTATTTTTGCTGTTTCAAATATCATTACATTTACGGCAAAATTCCGCAAAGCCTGTGAAATGATTGACACATTCAGCGCGCGTCTTGGCAACAAAGCAAAAGTATTCTGGGGAATAGCTGGCGGTTTGGCAGCTGGTGTTTCCTCTGGAATACTGCTTTATAACTCGCTCAAAAATCTCATCAAGGGAACCGGCAACCTTGCGAATAACTGGGCGCAGCTTGCAGCTGGTATAGGCATAGCTGGAACGGCTATAGGACTGTTTGTAGCGGCGGGAAATCCGATAGGTGCTATTATTACTGCTGTTGGCGCACTTGCCGGAGCGTTCCTAGGCTGTACCACAGCGGTAAAGGAACTTACCGATGAGACATATAAATCTGTGTTTTACAGCGATGTCGGAACTTCTATTCAGGAAATTGCGGATAAATACAGCGAATGGACTGACGCAATAACCAAAACAGATGATAAAGTGGCTGATAACCAGCAGGCGATAGAAACAAACAAGAAAACTATTGAGGATTCGCTCGGCACGCTTGACGACCTTGCAAAAGCTTTTGAAGCAAGCGGCGATATGTCGGAAGAAGCTGCTGGAAAAATCAAGGAGGCAAGTGAAAACCTGAGCAATGCTATTTCCTCAAACTTGACTACCGAGCTTAATAACATTATATTAGGTATAGGCGATTCGTGGGATATTGTTGCGCAGAAAGCCGGACTTGCGAAAGACGAGATAATCAACGCGCTTTACGCGGAGAATAATCAGGGAAACGAAGCGCTGACCGCTCTTGAAAAGCAGATGTCTGAATCTTCCCAGATACTTGCAACTGCAAAGAAAGGCACGGCAGAATACAATCAGGCTCTTGATAACTATAATTTCGCGCAGGAAAAGTACAACAAAGTTGCTATTGCTTCTCTCGGCGCCGACAGTCGGGATATAGACTATAAGCTTTCCTCTCTCACGGCTGATAAAATCGCCCTTATGGACGAAAAGACGGCTCGTAGTGCTATCGCACAGATACAGGACAGCTATAATTCCGCTGTAGAAAAGATGTCCAGCACCAGAACGTCTTCGCTGTCTTCGCTGGAAACACGGCAGGCTCAGTTAAAGGCTCTGGGCGTTGACACAAACAGCGCCATTTATGATGGTGCACGAAAAGGTATTGAAGCCGAATACGGGCAGAGGGTCAATGAATTAAGCAACAAAACCCTTGATGTTGTAAACATGCTTGAACAGAGAATTAACAATTTAAGTTCAGACGCAGGAACGCAGGCGTTGCAGAATTTGTATGACAGGGGCAACAAGCGTATATTTGACGGCGCTGAAAATTTAGGCGACGTTATCACAAATGCTGCTAGCCAGATGGGGGCATTTGGAACTTATTTTGAAGCTTACTGGCGTACAGCATTCAGTGGAGGTAAAGACGCCAATCAGACACTTCGCGATGATTACGAACAGCGCAACGGTGTTAGCGATATCAAGTCCGATATAGAAAATCTGAAATCTGATATCGAAGCAACAGTTACCACTACTGTATCAAGAGAAATGAAAAGCCAGGGGCCGGCTACCGGATATGCTCGCGAAGCGATTTCTAGCGTTTACAACGAATCTGTTGTCAATCAGACAATGGAAGCTACTCAGCCGGAAAATAACATTTACATTTCCGTTGAGCTTGATGGAGAGGAAGTCGCAACGGCTTCGCAGCGGATCCAGAATAGACAAGTTGTAATGGCAAATGGCAAATAATGCTTGACAGAACCCCTCTTTCGTGTTATAATTTGACACAAGGAGGGGTTGATTTTTATGGAAAACAACATCGAACACAGCAACGAAAACGTAGCAAACAAGCCAAATAGCATTGCGAAAAAGGACGAGAAAAACCGTATATCAGACAAATTCGCCCGCAATCTGGAGAATTTCACTCTGGTGATGACAACGATTTTAATTTTCGTTTTTGCCATTGCCGCCATTGTAGAGTTTATGACATTTTTTAGCAGCAAAGATGGGCAGCTGATGCCCGCAATACTTTGCTTGACCGCTATTGTTGTAACGCTGGTTTCAAGGTGGGCAATAATCCTGTTTGTCAGAATGTATGAGTATCAGAAACTTTCTGCTGAAAGGCTATCTGAAATCATGCGTATGATTGAGAACACCAACAATAAGCCGTAAGCTCTATTCGGTAAACGCACAATATGGTAAAGCAACAACTTCCCCGCCCTGCACAAAAACGCAGGGCGGTTTTTGTATATTTATACAAATTTTGAGAAAGGGATTGACTTTTGGAACACATAAATATATAATTGAATTACGGAACACAAAAGTGAGGTGATTAAATGAGTCCGAGAACAGGCAGACCAAAGATAGGCAATGAGAAACTTGATGTAGATGTTAAAGTTCGTTTTGACAAAGAAACAAACGAAAAGCTAATCCAGTATTGCAAAGAGAATGGTATAACCAGAACCGAAGCGATACGTCAGGGAGTTCACCTGCTGATATCTGCCGGAGAAAAAAAATAAGCTGTTGCCCTGTCTACCAAACGAACAACAGCTTACAACCGAAAGGACAGGAATGCCCAATCTGAAATCTATTATACATCAGAATGGCGTTCCTGTCAAGTATTTGAAAGGAATTTGCTATGGAAAACAAAATCACAGAGGACATGATACTGAATGTATCAGCAAAGGCTGAAAGGCTCGGAACGATAGCGTGGGTAGCTGCGTGCGCGGAGTTTATCCCGGAAAAGCAGGAGAAAATTTACACAGACGTGCTTCTGGGTATCGCGAATTTGAGCGAGCAGCTTGTCAGCGAACTTGACAAGATAGCTGCTACGGCAAGCGGGGTGAGAGCATGAGCGAGTTAATCAAGATAAACAATCAGCAGCTCCCGGTCAAGGAATACAACGGTCAGCGCGTAGTAACTTTCAAGGAGATTGACGCGGTTCACAAGAGAACTCCCGGAACTGCGCACAGGAATTTCAAGGCGAACAGAAACCGCTTTATAGAGGGCGTTGATTGCTTCAGACGAAATTCGTCCGAAGCCAAAAAACGAGTTTGGAATTGCCGCGCCAAACGGGCTGATACTTCTCACCGAAAGCGGCTACCTCATGCTTGCGAAATCCTTTAACGACGACCTCGCATGGCAGGTACAGCGCGAACTTGTAAACAGCTATTTCAGAAACAAGCCGGAGCAGTACGAAGCCGAACAGCTCACCCTTGAAACCGCCGAATACCACTACTACCCCAAGGCATGGCACGGAAGCCCGGTGATAACCGCCGCCGACTTCGCACACTTCACTGGAATGTCCAAGGAAACAGTGTACACATACTTCCACAAGAACCCTCAGTATGAGATATTCCACTACATGCATTTGAAGCATGATCAGCTGCGGCAGTTCAAGGCAGAAAATCCAAGCGTACCGAGGTGCATTGCAGACCTTTACATTATCACGCGTAAGGGCTGCGAGTGTATGCTGAAGTATTTCGGGCTGGCGGCGGATATCCCCATACTGGAACAGAATCAAGAAGAACTGCTGGAACAGAAGCAGAAGCAGGAAAAGTCTGCAATTCAGCCCAGAAAGGCTTTCACTGCCGCAGAATACATCGCGGCGCTTGAAATTCTTAATGATTTAAGACTGAAATTTAAGAAAGAACTGGAGAGTGAGAATTGCATGTTCCCTAGCACTACCAAGCAGAACCTTGAAGCAGTATGCCGAGCGATGGGACACGTTTCTATACCTTTGATAACAATAGGGCAGAACGATAAAGTGATTTAACAAAATCAGCACCTCGCACAACGCGGGGTGCTTTTCTTTGTGCAAAACATCAAAAATCACTTTGGTTACTTTTGTAACCAGTCAATCAGTTGACATTAAATTTCAAACGTTTGATGTTTTATCTCAATTAATTGAAATTGCCCGATTTTGACAAGCTGCAAAGAAAGTGATATGATTGAACCACGAACCCGGGAGCGCAAAATAACGACTTGAAAAGGAGAACATGATGAACACATTTAATCTCACGAACTATGACGGCAAGTACTATGCCGACAGCAGAGAAGTTGCGGAAAAGATTGAGAGAACGCACAACGAGCTTCTCAAATCAATCCGTACTTATATCGGGTATTTAGGAGAGGGGAAAATTCCCCAGTCCGAATATTTCGTAGAAGCAACCTACCGCAACGAGCAGAACAAGGAACCCCCTGCTACCTCATCACCAAGAAAGGCTGCGACATGATAGCAAACAAGCTCACTGGAAAGAAAGGCGTGCTGTTCACTGCGGCGTATGTTTCGGCGTTTGAGCAGATGAAACAGCAGATAGAAAACCACAGTGCGGCGCAGATTTATTCCACAAAGGCTACATCTGCTGGAGAAGTGGCAAGCCTTATCAGGACGCTGCGTACGGTGATGAAAGACCAGAAAAGCCACCCGGCAAAAATTGCTGAAATGGCAGAGGACGTTTGCCATCAGTTTGGCGTGGCGCTCCCTACAAATTTTGTGGAGACCAGCCAGTGGGAGCAGTTAAGCCTTGACCCCGCTATATAAAAGAATACAGTTACAAAGCCGCAAATCCATGCTATAATGGATAGAGAGCCACAGAGCCGTTTGTCGTAATGACAGGCGGCTTTTTTCTGTTGCAGATGATTTGCCGCCTTTGCAGTATATAAAGGCGGTGAAACATGGCTGACCTAGAGAAATTATCATGGCTCAAAATAAACGGCGTTGAAGCGCCCACGCCGACCGAATGGACTGTGGTAGACAGCGATTTCGACAGCGACGACAGTGTGCGTGACGAAACCGGATATCTTCACAGGACCGTTATCCGCAGAAAGCATCACGCGCCAAAATATAAATGGCGGCTGAAAGCAAAAGACCTGTCAAAGCTGCTGAACATGATAGACGACACAACGCTTGAGGTAACATACTACGACCTGCTCACAAGAAAGCAGATAACGTTCACCGGATATCCGCAGGCAACAAGACAGCCCAAGCTTGTCTTGCAGCGGAGCACTTACGACGAATGTATCTTTGATTTCGAGTGCAGCTTCATCGAGTATTAAGGAGAACGCCCATGTACCCGGTATCAGATAAATATATAGCTGCCTGCCGTGCGGTATTCAAGGAAGAGCGTATTACTGGCGGCATAAAACTTAAAGACGGCACCATAATCAGCGTAGATGACAGCGTTATCGTCCAGGGTTCGCTGTCTATCTCCGCAAAAGCATGTGGCAGTTTTGACATTGGAACCGCAAACTGCTCCCAGTTGATGATAAAAATACGCGACAAAAGCGCATACGACCACGAATTTGGCGGCGCGCTCATCAAACTCACGTATGGAATTGTCGTAGAAACGGCAGAGGACGGCACAAAGACATGGGAGGAAGTTCCGCTGCCGCCTTTCTTTGTAGGCAGTTTCTCCGAAGAGGGTTCATGCACTCGAAAGCGTGATATGGTAACGCTGAGAGCGTATGACACAATGTCGCTCCTGGACATCAATTATCCGGACACAATTCCTACAACCAGCCTTTGGACGGCGCTAAATTATGTGTGCAACCGCGCTGGCGTGGGTCTGGGAATGTCAGAAGAGGATTTCAACACTTTCCCAAACTCGGACGTTATACCCGATTTTACAAGCGAGAGCGTTCAAAGCTGCCGAGATGTAGTCATGTGGATAGCGCAGACGGTCGGTTGTTGCGCTTTCTGCGATTACAGAGGTCTGTTGAAGCTTAAAGCCTATAAATATGAGGGCGGCGGCAATTACGACAGACTGTTTACGGCAAATGAGCGAACAACCATAGAATACAGCGACACCCGCACATATCTGGCATATTTGCAGTCATATGTGGGCAACGATGTTAAGCAGTACAATAAAGTCACGGCTTGGACGGGCACAGACGCTCCGCACATCAAAGAGGGTGTCCTCGCTCTCCCTAAAAATCCGATACTCCAGAAGCTGACCGAAAGCCAGCAGGAAGCGATAAATCAAAGCTATTTCACTAACAGAAGCTATCCTACAAGGTATATAAAGGCGACTTGCTTTGTTGACCCGGCGCTGGAGCTTCTTGACGTAGTGGCATTTTCCGGCGGCAATATTGATGTGGGGCAAATAATCAACGTTGCCACACAGATAAAATGGAAATACCGCGGGAAAGGCACTATTGTATGCGCGAGCGTTAATGAAAGCTCAGAAACCGCGTCAGGCACATCAGCCGCTTCCATCGTGGCATATTCCGCTGATGTTCCGTCCGTGCAGGCTGACGAGCCGGAGATTATCCGCGTTCAGCCGAAATCGCAGATGCAGAAAGAACTTGACGAGCTGCGGGCGTGCAGTGGAAACACAAACCGGCTCAATGACATAAACGGCAGCGCGATTTATGCAGAGTTAAGCGAGAGTACTTTAAGGGTGGTAAACGGCGAAGGGAAAATACTGCTTCGTATAAGTCCGGATAATGGACTATCAGTTGGCGGATACGATCTCGGTGGTATATCTTTGCGAAAAGATTACATCGGACTTGCAACGCAAAATGATCTGAAAGTAATGATAGAATCGTTGCCGGAATCCGGAGCAACACACTTTTATATCTTGCCGCCGGACGGTTCGGGTGACCGATTCTGTTTAACTTTGATAACTCAAAGCAACTACACCAATCCCGGCAGAGGACATACCATAATGATCAACGACCGTACGCTCACCTTTGGTGCAGACGGATTGTATTACAACAATAAGCGGCT
>Ga0129310_1001185_pt1 | contig 24273 bp, 19 predicted proteins | sample Go1ome_2_FD_94433 | JGI IMG/M metagenome (GOLD analysis project Ga0129310, IMG submission 94433) | Western lowland gorrila individual fecal microbial communities from Wisconsin, USA - Go1022A metagenome | ecosystem: Host-associated > Mammals > Digestive system > Large intestine > Fecal | place... | reverse complement strand
TTCGGACGGTTCTCTCTGGCTTATCCCGTATGCTTACAATTCTGAAGCTTATGGAGATGGAGAAGGAAATTGGCAACCATTCGATAATTCAGTTATTGATTTAGCTCCGTTCGATCAAACAAGAGCCAAACATCGTAAATTTTTGATCGAAAAATTGATGGATATATTCGAAACTGCCGGAGCTGAAACAGTGGATGTTACACGAGTACTCGATAGAAAAATAACTACCTTATGGATCGGAACATCTTCCTACGACAAACTCTATAACATGTATACCTGGACCATAGAAAAGGCTGACGATGAAGGTGACGGAAAATATACATTTCAACCCTATGCCGGCATGATAGGCCCTAACAGCGAGATCGTTGGAGCAAACGGTCAATCTTTTTCTTTCAGACCGACTTCTGCGGGGCATTACAGAATAACCTGTTACCGCAATTACAAACCGACTGTCTGCAACAAGGTATCTGTAAATTTCTGTGAATATACCATTTTATCCGACATAGGCGCTGTTGTATTATTCGATCATGACGGTTTTATGGCAGGTAACGTTCAAACGAACAATTATGACGGTGAGATAGATAGTGATAGGATAGTAAGTACGTCTACGAAGAGAAATCCAGGAGTGGAAACAGTGGATGGATTGAGAAGAAATATTGATTATCAAGAAGACTATACAGAAGGAGAGTTGACTGCACATAGCGGAGTCAACCCGAATTGCGGACTTTATCCTTCAGATCCAAACGCCAATGAACCGTATTATCTCAGCCAGTATGCTTGCACATGGAATTTCGACATATCAGAAGCCGAGGTGGGAAAAACTATCTTCGATTTTGAAGATCCTGAAAATGGACAAAGAAAAGACTTTGATACTGAAAGACTTGGATAACAAAAAAAGGAATTACCTCACAACAAAGGTAATTCCTTTTCTATTATGGGATGTATTCGATGTCGGAATATTCAAACGAGGCTGCGATTTCTTTCATGTAATCCATGTAGTGTTTTTCGAAATCTGAACCTTTTATTGCCATGGCAGTCATAGAAGTCCCGTTCGCCATAAACATTTCTGTCATGACAGTATCTACATTATCTACGGTTAAATAAAAATCGTAAGTAAATGCCACATAATCATCGTTTTTTTCAAACTTGGCGTTACTCATATCCAATCCTTCTGATCTATTCTTGGTCGCATACACAAACTGGCAGTCTTCATAAACCTCCAATCCACCTGTATATTCTGTACTTTTTCTAAACCATTCCTCATCAATATCCTCTATACTTTCAATTTTATCAAGCTTTTGTATTGCAAACGGCTCAAACTTTATTGCACCTTCCGAGATCACATTCTGGTCAGCAGCTTTATCCGGGGTGAATAATATAGGTACTTCATAAGCATCCATCGTTAATACAAGATCTTTGGGAACATCAAACTTTATGCTTACGCCTTCCCATGTAAACGGTCCCTGATAGTAATGATAGTGATTTTTGGAAAAAGGAGCAGGGTCTTTAGGAAAAACCTGATTTGTTTCCCATGAATGATATGAAGTTGTTACTCTAGTTGTAGTGGTTGTGGTTTCGGTAATGTTATCTGTTGAAAGGTTGGGGTTTATAGTATTATTAATTTTCTGTATATCATTATGATGAGGACTGGTATACTTATCCGGTATCTCTACAACCGGAGTTGTGGAAGTAACAGGTTCGGTATCTTCAGGTACAGCCGTTGTGGTAGTTGTCGTTTCCTCTTCCTCTTCCAGAATTTCTTCTTTACTATCATCAGATACAGTTATTTCTATATCTCTATAATCATTAGTATCTGTTTCATTTTTCTCGCTGCATGAAGCAAGAAGTGATACACTCAACACAGCAGCTAAAGCAATACAATTTATTTTTTTCATTTTAGTTTCCTCCTCTTGAAAAATCATTATATATTTTAACACATTCATTCGGATATGTCAATGTGTTTTTTCTCTTTATATATTATATCAGAAAATATTCTTACAAAAAAATTTATTATAATTCAAACATCAAGAACATTTGTTCTCTGTGCTAACTAAAAGAACAAATGTTTACAATAAAATCCGTTCAAAAGTACACTTGATATGATATAATCATAATATAATTATTTTTTGGAATAATTGTTTTTATCTTCCTCAGTTTTCTTATATAATTCATTTAGAATTATTGGTCGATAACTGGAGGTGATAAAAATGATCAATAGGTCACAAAGAATGATACTTATGAAGAAATTTAGTTACTACTACCAAGTGGAAAAAGTAACGAAGACAAAGAAGAAAGAATTATCGGCTTCACTGCTCGATGATGATGATATCAGGTTACATAGGCTTATACTGGAGTTAGAGCCTGCTACTGAAATCGGGCAGAAAATATACGATGAGATACTTTACGAAGTACAAATGATGTAGGGAGGAAAAACATAATGAAAGAATTGACGGAGAAATATACAAAAACGGGAACAGATGTTGACGAATTCTATGGCGAAATAAACGCCATGGATGAAAGAACATCGTATCATAAGATAATGATGAGTTCAATTACTTTGCTGCATATTTGCAGCGAGAAAGAAATCGAAAATTTCAAGATCGACCCGAAAGATGTACCGGAGAATAAGTGGGTAGTGGTGCCTCTGAACCCGAATAATGAAAGCGGGGAAGAAAAGCCTCTGCTTCTTGATAAACATAAAACGATTCCGGCAGGAGAATCAAGCGAACAGCTTCTCAGGGAAATCGACGAAATAGGTACACTTGTGGCTTTTACGTTGGAAGGTAAAACCGAAGCCTTACCTATGTCCGTATGGGCTTATAAGGATCTGGCAGACAGAGCCGGTGTTCTTTGTCCCAAAATAATGGACAAGTCGCTCGATAAGAGCAAATGGCTGAGCGATAATTTAGACAACTCTATCGTTACTCTGACAATAAGAAAGTCCGAAGATGGCAGAATGAAAAAAATCTTTGCTGTCAGAGGACGGATATTTGAAGGGCAGAAACAAGGACCTTACATCAAAAGAGCGCAGACTCTTCTTGAAACCGAAGGCGGACTTGGAAAATCTGTCTGTGACAAGTGGGAAATCACGAACGAAAACATAGCTGTAACGTTCTCTTTTCCTGAGAAGACAGCTGAAATTCAGGAAATGTATCCCGCTTTGCCTGAGGATATAACCCCTATAGTGGATATTTATACGTCCGACATAGGAAAGTCAGCATTCCATGTAACTTCCGGGTTTACTGTCGGAAAAACAAGGATCGTCACAAAAGACGGCTCTATCAGCGCAGAACACAACAAGAATTTCAAGTTGTCTTCTGTCATGGAGAAAGTCGAAAAAAATATATTCAAGCAATATAATTCCATTCCTAAGGAATTAGCAAGACTGTTGGGGATTGAGATCACTGACATGGCTGCAGCTATAGAGGAAGTTCTGAATTATACGGGAATTGAAAAAGTTTCCGGAATGAAAACAATTGCGGCGAATATAAAAACGCTGCTGTGTACAGAACTGTCACTCGGTTCCTACACGGCATACGATCTTGTCAACGCACTAATTACCAGTCCTAACAGACTGGTAATTACAAAAAAGACTTCCGGAGAGCTTAAGGTCATTCCGGAGTCAACAATGAAGACTTTAAATGAAATATTAAGCAGAAGTATTTTCTGTCCGTTTGAATGCGAAACGGTAGAATATGATCTGCTCCCCGAAGAGTGATCTGTTGGTCAAAAGAGCCTTGTGTTTTCAAGGCTCTTAAACTATATATAATTTTGTGGCAAACGAAAAATCTTATATAATTAATTATGGAGGAAACAATTATGGAAAAAATCAAGGTCTATTCACCGGTGTTGGGAAAAGAAATATCATTCGAAACTAATAGTCTTGACGGTCCGAAGCACTCATCGATCGAGAAATTCTTTTATAGCATGACAAACTGTCATATAAAAAGGAATTTCCTCAAAATGGAGCTTGATCATGCCGTTGTTGAGGCTACAGTATGGTCAGATAATCCGCCGAGAACTGTCACTGCGATAGGTGAAGCTACAGCTTTATCTCTCACAAACGACATTGGAAAAGCAAATCCGGTTATAACAGCAGATAACCGAGCATTTGACAGGGCTGTATTAAAATATCTTGGGCTTAACAATATATACGCTGCCTCGGAAAATGTAAAACAGGAAAATCTGAGGACACTCATAGAATCAGACTCTCCAATCAGCATTTCAGCCCCAATACCCGAAGAACCATCTGTACCTTCTATCGGTTCATTCGAAGATTATGCAGGTATAGTTGCAGGTGTAAGCGAAGAAGAAGAATTTAACTCTCTTTCGAAGGAAAGATGCTGTTTGAAATCCTATATGGACAAAAATGGTACTTCGGGTCATCCTCCTCATGGGTGGATACTGAAACACCATCCTAATGACATCATCCAGATGATCAAAATAGCATCTCATATGAATCCCGAAGACATAAAATACACGGATCCCGAAAGGGCGGAGGCACTTATAAAATTTAACAGGTTCATTGAACTTGGAAAGAAGCTCGGCCACATACTATAGTTAATGAAGGGAGGCCGTAAAAGCCTCCCTATTTTTTTAGAAAGGAAAGAACACATCATGTATAGATCATATACTTATAAAGAACACACAAACAAATGTATGAGCATGGTAAAATCAGGGGTACCAATATGCATCATTGACCTTGAAACAACAGGAAAATCGGCAAAAAATAGCTATATTTTCCAGTTTGCCGGTATTAAATGCATCATGGACGAAAATATGATACTGAGAGTGAAAGATAATCTTTCAGTTTTTATCAAACCGGAAATACAATTGACTGAAAAAATAGAAGAAATTACAGGATTTACAAATGATGATCTTATAGACAAACCAAAAGAGCAGACAGTTTTTCCTTATATTAAACGATTTATGGACAATTGTATCATGTGCAGTCACAATACCGCTTTTGAAGAGAGTTTTATGACAGCAATGTATGCAAGAAACGGGTGTGTTTTTCAGCCGATTGAGATCCTGGACACGCTTAAAATGAGCAGAGATCTTCATAAGGACGAAAAGGTTCACAAACTCGGTGTGATTGCAGAAAGATACGGGATAGCTGAAGGTGTTCATTTTCATGATGCCAGAGGAGATACGATCGTATGTGGAAAGTTGCTTTCTCGATTTCTTATGGAATACAACGAAGTAAAAAATGAAGTTCAGACGAATAAAATCATACCCAAAGTTCTTTCAATCTCGTACTGGGAAGGAAAGAGGCATGACCAAAGGAGAATATACATTTTTACAAACCTTGGTACTGTGTGGTTTTCTGTCATTGATCAGACATGGGGAGAGAAAGATAAGGGAATAATAGAAAAAATAAACATGGATGCTCTTATCAGACAGGTACTTGCATGCACAAAATCGGATGATCTGATAGAGTTTTCTAAGTTTAAGGGGAGTTTGAAATGCTGATAGCTTTACTGATAGCCACTGTAACGGACATAAAAAAGAAAGAAATCCCGATTTTTCTCTTTCCGTCATTCACAGTGATGTTTCTCATAGTAAATCACGCAACGATCAGCATAATAAATTCTCTGTTAGGATTTTTTATCGGTCTGGTAGCTTTTTCCTTCCTTGCCTGGAAATTTTCAGGCGGGGGAGGGGATATAATTATGATGAGTTGTTTGGGAGCTGCTTATGGAGCTAGAATATTATCATATGTTATTGTTCTCTCATCATTCATCATGCTTTTCTATTATTTGTTAAGAAAAGACAAAGACAAAAAACTGATCGTGCCTTACGCACCATTTGTAACATTGTCTTTTATAATATTAGTTTTATTTGGAGGTATAATATATGGCTTCACTGATAACAGGTTTCTGGAAAACTGTAAATTTTTATTGTAAAAATCATCCTGAACATCCAATGGTACTGCGGCAGGGCGCTTACAGTGCTTATTACGGTTGTGAACACGAATTCGACGATAAAGAACCTTGCCACAACAGATTGAATTTGATCGACGCAGAAAAGGCACTCCAAAAGTTGATGGATAATATCACAGGGGCGGCACTGATGGATGACATGCCTGATCTCACGAACTATAAGTTCTCAAAAAATGGCATAGACTATAAGGTGATCAATCATGACACATACAGCGACAGTATATCGCTTTTGGTTGATAACCAAAAGATAATGATGGGAAAAGCGAAAGAAATATAGAAAATAGAGGGGCTGATTTTTAGCCCTTTTATTTTTTTTGAAAAAATCTGATATAATAATTATAAATGATAAAATACTAAGCAGGTGAATTGAAATGAAAATAAAAAAGAATGAACCTACAGCCGCAAGTATGCTGATAACACAGTACGCAAGAGAGAGAGGAATGTCAATAGAAGATATTTCTAAACAAACAGGCATCTCTTATTCTCACGTTACTAATTTGCTTAACGGAGTAAGAGACATAACACCTAAAAACGCAAAAAAATTTTATACCGCACTTAAACTTTCAAAGGAAGAACAGCTTGCGTTAAAGGAAGCCATCTTCATCTCCAACAAAAACATTACTGTATCGACAAAAAATAAAAAGGAGTATGTATTAAAACTCTTATATTGGATAGTTGTTAAAAGCAACACTCTTTCTATTACACAAGCAGAAAAATGCATGGATATAGTCAGATACGGAAAATATCTTGAAAAAGACTAAAAAAGACCGCACGATGCGGTCTTTTTTTTAATAACATCTAAACGAATTGATCACATTTTGAATAGTAACTGTGAGTTCAGATGTAACAGCCACCTCTGTATCAAATGATAAATTATATTCAAATCCGTTATTGACAATTATATACTGCTGCAGATTCAGTTTCTGACCATTCAGCATGTATTCACCTGTTATAGATATTTTCTGTCCGTCGTTGCTGAAATTAGTCAGCATAAAATCGGGCTTGGATTGTGAAATATAGTTGATATATTCTATCTGTGATATATTTTCCAGCGAAGCAGCCGCTTCGTTGACTGTGATGGTAAAGGAAGCTGAACCTTCCTGATTTGTCATAACTATCGTGTTCCCGGATTCACCGTAATTCCACCCTTCGGGAAAACCAAATTCAAAATTACCATAAGAAATGTATTTTGGTGTTATACCCTCCGGAATAGGATCAGATTTTTTCCACTCGAACGAATTTACTATATATTTAAGAGTTTTATTCATCTGTTCATCGTTGTAATACTTTATGTCTACACAGAAATTCAGCTTGATGATCGCTGAGTAATCCCAGAATGAATATTCTATGTATCCATAGTCGGAAGAACAATATGAAACGAAATAACTTGAATTTGTCGGCTTTGAGTATTCTCTGACTTCCATTCCGTTTGCTGAAGCTTGCTGTATCAAAAAATTTTCGTCCACAGTATTTATCTGAGGATCATACGTCAAAACGTTGACTTGCAGCTGTGTTCCTGTTTGCTTATTGATGAACGATACATCGCTGCCGGAACCGTTTACTTTACTCCACGATTCAGGGATCATAAAAGAAAAATTATAGGTATCGTCAGAATACAGAACTGTATTTTCAGATAATTCTATATTATCATCTTTGCTTATATCTTTAACTGAAGATGATGAATTGTCGCTGCTTTGGTTCTCTACATAACCTTTCAGGTTGTTCGATGAACCTTTTATTATTATTAGAGAGATTACTAAAATTACAGCAACGAATGGGATCACCCACTTGTATCGGCTTAGTTCGAACTGATCGTCATTAAAATCCATATCGATTCCTCCTTCTTGTATTATTATATAAGAAAATTATTTTTATTTGTAATTTCTATCAGAACTAAAAATCTACTATAATTAGAATAGTTGTAATTACCCGAAAGGAGAAAAAAGATATGGCAAAATCGTTAGCAAACAGTATGGGTCTGCAGAATGATGTTTTTTCTGATCCTAAATTTCAGAAAAACATTGATGCAAGCATGGAAAAAGCAATAGCTATAATAGACTCAGAAGGCTTCAGAAAGGATCTCAATGACTTTCTCGTTGAACATAAGGATTCTATCGTCAGATACGACGAGGAACGCAACTGTTTTACAGTAGTTAATAAGGGAGTAGATACGTCTGAGATCACCGAACATGCGACAAAAGCAGAACTGACAGCGGCATTTATTGATCAATTCAATGCAGTCGGTGATGTTTTAAAAAATCTTGACAAGGAATTACCGAATAATACAGAACTGAAGAAAGCATTTGAAGAAAACAATGCGGACATAAGCGACTTCCTGGATATAATACATTCAGACCGTTTTGCAGATATATGCAATAATATTCCTGAATTAAAGGGAGAAGCTATCAATACTTTTAAAAACTCACTGGTAGAACTCTCTGACAGAGCAGACAGAATAAATGCTGCAATAGCTGTATCCAATAATTATGCACATTTGGACAGTCGTAATGTATTCAGACAATTTCAGGATCTGAAGCTGAAAATAATTGCAAAAGAAAATAATCTTCCTCTTAATGGCAAGTATGTTCCTTCCGGCGATATATTTATGTCTGCATACAGGCTTTGTAATAGTCTGACACTTGACAACGTTATTCTCAGTGCCATAGAAAAATACATCGATCACCTTGAGGGAATCGATAATGTGTACGACCTTGAACGATACTATAAAACCGGATCAGTTGATAAAACAGAGAATAACGATATTACCTTTAGTCTGGATAACGGAACAGTTTTGTCTGCTAATGACACTATTGATTTTACGGAAAAGAAAATCGGCAATGTAAAAATGACCGATCTTGTTGGCGTAAAACTCGGTAATGTTGATCTGACTGATAAATACGGCAGAACAAATGTTGTAACAGATGACAGAAACCGCATTGTCGTTGACGGAAAAGTGACTGTTGCTATTAAGAGTTTTATCCCAAACGACATAAGAAACGGACTCTCTTCCGACTATTTGTCCAAAATGGCATATACAGATAAAGAAGGGAATTCAAAAGTCAGAGGTTTTGATTCCCCGGTCGTTGTCGGATATAAGATAATAGACGTAGAATCAAAACAAACAGAGATCGTTGACGTCAAGGGAAATCATATTTGCGGTGAAACATTCAGGACCGATTTTTATGATCTTAAACTCGATGCGGATCAAAAATATCTGTACTCCATAAAAGATAAAGATGATCTCGATAAGCTCACAGGCACTCTGGCTGATAAGCTCGAACCCGGTAGATCAGATGTTGAAAGGGAATATGACAAAATAGAAAAAAGGATAGATAACATTGATTCTATTCTCAATGACCCTAAATCATCAATAACAAGCGATGAAAAAGAGAAACTCGAAACGTTCAAAACTGAACTTGAAAATGATAAAGCTGTTTTATCGTTGGAAAAGGGAAGTACAGATAAAGAACGTATAGAACTAGCGGATAAAAAAGCTGAAGTTTGTCAAAAAGATCATTCAGAAACAGAGATAGAGAGTAAGTACAAAGAAGAAACCGCATGGAACAAGGTGGAAGCGGCTATTGAAAAGGAAGAAAAGGGAGAAGCAACAAAAGACGAAGTAAACGATGCCAGAAAAGAATATATAGAAAGTTCTGAACTATCCAAAAACGATAAAGACACTTTAGTGAAATGCTTTGATACCGAACCTAAGGAAACAGACAGTAGGATCAAAGATGTTTCCTTTGAAGATAAGGCAGCTGTGTCGGAGATCATAGAGAAAATATACGGAAAGGATATCGAAGGTTCATCTAAAGATGATTTTGAGTCCGAAATATTCAAAAAAGCTGTCGATAATGATTATGAATTCAAGTCTGATACAATAGAACGAAATAATGACACAAACGATACCGATAGCTCTGAAAAAAGAAATGATACCGAAAAAACCAAAAACTATGAACTTGGAACAGTTAAGATCGATGAAAGCACAAAGGTCGTAAGAGAAGATAATAAGTATTATATTAAAAGCGCCAATGAAAAAATCTCCGTTTCAGATATCGGAGCAGTTACCAAAAACAGAGTTGAAGTTATTTCCCAAAAAGGGTTTAATAACATTGTATCATTTAAAGGCGGTAATGTAGTAAATGACGGAAAACTCGTTGTAGCTGTTAAGGGGTATATTGAGCAACCGGATAGATTATCTGCTGGTTTCAAGGATAAAATGACCCACAACGACAAAACAGCAGGCATTGACAGACCTATCACATTAGGATACGCAGTTTTTGATCTTGATTCCGGAAAGACGGAATATCGTGATCTCCGTTTTGAGCACAAAGCCGGAGATGATATTGATATTGACAAAAAAACCGTATCTTTTTCGAGAGAGCAATCTTCTTTTCTTGAATACAGACCTGAAGAAAAAGCCGGTATAAAAAACGATGACGTAAAAGAACTTACCGTTATCTTTGAATCGAAGATATCTTTATCCGACAAAGATATCGATGATAAGGTCGAAACGATAAACGAAAAGATAGCTGAACTTGAATCGATAAAAAATTCGGATTTTATTTCTGCTGATGAAAAAGCAGAAATAGAAGAAAAAATCAGCAGCCTTGGCAGTACGATAGAAGAGTTAAAGTCGGATAATGTTGACTTTTCTGATAAGCTGAAGATCTACAATGAAGATATAACAGCAACTAAGGCGGAAACTGACCATAAAGAAGATATTCTCAGACAGAACATGCATGACGGTTCTCATGACTATGTTGATTCAAGAATTGACTATATCGGGTCTTTGTCTTTGTCTGACGATGACAAGCAAAAGCTCTATAATGCTGTCAGCAAGGATTTTTCTTCTTTTGATCAGGCACTTAAAGATAAAACCTTTGATGACCCTGATAAAATAAAAGCGGCAATCAATGAAATGTATCATCAAGAGATAACTTACAGTGATCCTGATGAGTTTCGTTCGGATGTGTGCAAAGATACTTATGAGCAGGTTTTGACAGATAGTGCCGAAAAAATCGAGTATGAAAAGACCGATGACGGTGCAAAGGTCAGCTTTTTCAAAGATGATAAAGAATATAGGACAGATACGATAGATAAGTCGGGCAATATCGTCCAGCGAGATGAATATCACGTCAGAGATGACCGAACTTATTTTACAGTGACCCGTGACTCTGACGATAAAATGGTCGAAGCCAAAAACTATGACAGCGACAGCAAGCTCATCGGAACTATCCTCTATGATGATAATGAAGAAATCATTGAGAAGAGTGAATATGATTATCGTGATGATGGTTCTTACATCATAGAATACTTTGATAAAGAAGATAATCTTACAAAAGCTCAGACCTTTGACGGTGAAGGAAATGTTGAAAAAAATATAATAGCAGAATACGATAATGATAAAATTTCAGCTGTCAGCACCTATGACAAAGACTTCAGACTTATCGAAAAAGAATATTATGACGATAATGCCGCTGTCGAAAAGACCGAGATCTATAAGTACAATGATGACGGTTCTGTTGAGGTTGAATCGTATGATAAGGACAGCAATCTTATCTCCGCTGACGATAAGCCGGATACAGCAGATAACGAAACAGCAGACGTTGTTGAAACTGCAGATGATATAAAGGATATCGTAGCTGACAGCAAGGAAGATAATATTAGAGCAGGCATCGAACAAGCTATCAACCGAATAAAAGACGGAGCGATAATCGATAATGACAGTAAGATAAACAAAAACAAAATAAATGCGGTTGTCACTTCAATAGAAAGAACATCCGAAACCATCAAGGATATTATCTCATCAAAAACAGAAAAAAATGTTGACCCTGGAAAGATATCCGGGCTGATAATAGATACGATCTTGGAGTCCGGAGTGGACTTCGATAAGAAGCCTGCTCAGATATCAAACTACCTTGAAACAGTCGAACACGGAGTATCTGATGAACCTCTGATAGCCAGAAATATAGATAAAGCGATGGACGATCCTGCTGTTATTTCTGATATTACAGTCGGAGATACAGACTATAAGACCGAATGGCTCAGTATTGAAGGTACAGAGGAAGATAAGATAGCTTCGCTGATCGATGTGATCGCTGAACATGCCATAGACAATGACAACGCAGCTGAAGTTTCCGGAATAATAGCAAAGATAAACTCTGATACTCCTGAAATAAACGCAAACGCTTTTGCCGAAGCAGTAAGCAGCTTGGAAGAAAGCAACAGCGATGTTGTAAATGTAATAAAAACTGAGTTTCTGGGCATGGAATACGATGGCTTCAACGATATAGAAAAGAAAGTCGATCATACATCTATGGTCAAAATGGAGATCGACTATCAGGTATCGGATAATGATGACCGCATAGCTGAATCCTGCAAAGATGACCAGAAAGCTATGATTTCGGAGTTTGTTGACGATAAAACTTACAGTACCTTCGAATTCCTTGACAACTTTATATCAGGTGTTAATTCGGGGGAAGCGAGTAAAGTTGTAAACGGCTCAGAAGAAGTATACGAACGCTCTGCACTTAATGATGATAACTTTGAGTCGAGATTTGAAATAATGATGGATAGACTTGCGGAGTATGCTCAAGAAAACCCCGATAAGACAGAAGGTGTTGCGGATGCACTCTCCAGGATTGCTAATGATACAGGGTGTATTTCTAAAGTTCAAGTTGCAGCTGAGGAAAGATTTTCCAATCTTGGTATCGACCCGAAGCCGATCAATGACATCTTCATGTCCCGTATCGACGATATGATAGATAGTATATACGGCGTAACCAGAGATGAAGACGGAAACATCGACAAGATAGAGTTAGATGACGATAAGATCGAAAAAGCAAAAGCTGACATAGGGGAGATCGTCCATGCTGTTGTTGATATAATGATCAGTGATAACGATGATGATATAAAAGAAACTATTCACGACCTTGTAGACAAAGCTGCGTTTGATGATAGAGATAACGGTGATTCTGCTCAGGAATCAAGAGGGGATAATACCGGAGGTTATCTTGACAGACTTAAGCAAGTCATGTCTGCTGTCAATAACGCCATTGACAACGAGGATAAAAACGCTGTTCGTGAAGAACTTGAAAAGTTCGACTTCGAGCTTAATGAGAACGATGAAATATCTGATGTTGACAGGGTAATGGAAGTGTTTTATGAAGATGGCTATCAGGACAGCATGGTAGACAGTGACAGTGAGTTTGATTGAATCGGAATTATTAGCTGCTGATTTTTATCCTTTCGGCAGCTAATAATTGTATTTACAAATGAAAGGAGAACTTCCGTATGAATGATCTTGAACTGAAAAATGATCTGCCGGATAATGATACTTCCTTACATAACGAGACCGGCGCTGATACCGAACAGCAAAATCAAAGCAATAACGGTTCAAAACATATTTCAGGTTCGCTCGAACATGTTATTGCTGATAAGCTGCGAGCGAGAGCTGATAAAACCGACGACCCTGTTCTGAAAGAGGTACTTAAAGATCTGTCACTCGTGCTTGATTTAAGCAAAAGTGATTTTATCGATACCATTAAGGTTATTGATAAAGAACTCGATTACAGATTTGATGGATACAGTGAAGCAAAAGCAAATATACTGGAAAAAATTCCTGACAATATAAAAGAACCTATTGCTAAAATATTGTCGGGAATAGATAAGCTCAACAGCTACTCTAAAATGGACCTTATTACCATCGTAACTAAAATATCTGATGCAGTTAAGGAACAAAAAGAAGATCTTGTTGAAATGGAAAAACAAGATACAGAGAAAAACAGCGTTGATATTAACGAAGCTGAACTTATCGAGACAGCACCCGTTGATCTCGATGAAAATAATGATGATGCAGCGAATGAAAAGTTACAGGATAAAATAAGCGAACTTGATAAAGATGATAAGACAGAACAAAAATTAATAGATGAGAATTTAACAGATAAAATAGATATCCCGACAGATAATAACATTGAAGTACAGGCTCTTGACATAAACGACGATGTATCTGCACCTGAAACTGACGAGATCGATACAAAAGAATTCTTATCGGCTGATGAAAACAAAATCGAGATCGATGATGTAGCTGAAGAAGACGTAGATGACAAGCAAGAAACAGATGAAACTGCCGAAATAGATATCGATGAAAACGTTACAGCTGACCAAACAACTCTTTCTTCAAAATCGGATACAATTGAAGATGTTGAGAGTGATGAATCAAAAAATAAAGACTTTTATGAGCCTGATGTTTTTGATAAATATGAAAAACCGGAGCGTCTTGATGATCCTGAAAATGAATTTGACAGAAAAAATACAGAAGAAAATGCCGATATTACAGATGAAGCACTTGAATATGACAGAATGGATGATGTCCCTGTGGAGTTTACGCCGGAACAGATCGAGGACACTGACGCTGGCGAGGAGACAGAAACATCAAAAGATAATATTCCTGCTGAGTTAGACAGTATAGATGATATAACAGATCTTCCGGACTCTATTGAAATGACGGCTAGTGACATTGATGGTGATGGCACTGTCAATGATTCTGATAGTAATGATGTAGTTGAAAGCGTCAGTGAAGAAATACCTGAAAGTATTATAGATACTGACAAAGAAGAGTATGACGATGATACAGCAAATGATTCCTTGGAAGGCTTGACTGAACCACAAAATGAATCTGATGTTACAGATAATGCAGCTGTTTTTGCGGATGATGATACGATAGATAGAGTTGAAGATAAGCAAACTGAAACAGAAGATATGATATCTTCTGATGATGATGTAAATGACCTAACGACAGATACTGCTGCTGATTCAATAAATGAGGTCGAGAATGTCAGGAACAGTCTTGATAATCTTTCTTATGAGTGGAACGATGATTCTTCCGATAATGAATTTTATAAAGACGTTATTGATGCCGAACAGACCTTTGACAGTGCTGCTGACACCTACACTTCAGCTGAAAATGAGATCGAAAATCTGAATGATACAGATAACGGCAGTATAAGTGATATGATAGAGAATGCTGCCAATAATGGAATAACAGATGATCAGATGGACTTTGAAATGCCTGAGCAAACATTTGATGAGGTTGGAGTAGATGAAGTCGATATAGTTGATCCATACGATGATATTCAGAATATATCAGATATCATTGATTTTGCAAGCGAATTTTCAGATGATGCAATACTTCCTGAGGCGGATGATGTTGATATGGGCATTGAATACGAAAACAATGACTTTGAGATCTCAAATGAAGAATTCGATACAGATATAGGTGATTTTGGCGGTATCGATGAAGAAGAAATAGCGGAATTGCTTATTCTTTGATTATATCCATAAAAATATTCTTGTATAATGTTCGTGAAAGCAAATTTATATCATAGTTGAAATAATAAAAGGGGAGTGACTTTTATGAAATTTGCTGAACTAATACTATATTCTGTATTGGGATATTGCTTTACACTGCTAGGAATAATGTTTGGGTTTTATTTTTTAGCTGCTGTACTCAAGCCCGCAAAGAAAAACATTACGTACAGTGCAGAAATAAACGTACCAAAAGAAGCTACCCCCGAAGATCTTTATTCTGAACTCGATGACCTATCAGATAATGAAGAATCTGATAGATACGATAACTCTTTGTATCATGACGAACCAATGTGTAATGAACCTATATCGTATATGGATATAAAGAATTATCTAAGCGATGAGAATAAAATTGAAGTATATAGAAAAAGAGAAGATAGTTCATACGATATACTCCAAAGAAAAATCTCAAATCAATAAATTTTCTGCTATAATATTATTAGAACGGATTTTTTGGTAATCCAAACGTAATAACGAAAGGCAGGAAAAAATATGTTAAAAAATAACAAGAAAACAGCTCTCAGAGTGATAGCTGTTTGTTTAGCACTGGTTTCTGTAGGTTCTTTTGGTTATGTAGGATACAAACAGTATTATGAACCTAAGACAAAAGAAGCTCAGTATGATGAAATAAGAGAAAAACATAAAAACAATGAGCTTGAATTTCAAAATGACTCTAAAACGGAAAACGAAGATATAAGTAACTATTCCGTTCCCGAAAGAGATGAAAGCAGCAGCGAACATGAGCCTGATGATACAAGCAGAGCATCTGTTTCAAATGATGTAACTTCGGAAAATTCAAAAGAGGATCTTTTGTCTTCTAACATCATCAAGCCTACTATGCAGGAACAAACTTACACGTTTGAGTATACTGATAGAACTTTCGGCTGGATATCCGTTCCGGGAACTTCTATTGACTATCCCGTACTCTATATGGAAGGGGACAATGATTATTATCTCACACACAACTATGCAGAACAATATGATTCGTATGGCTCTATATACCTCGATGGCAATCAATACATCGGAGCTAAAAACATGACGTTATACGGACATAATATAAACGCATACTATAACTCTATGTTCAGACCTCTGGTCAATTATGAAAATGAGTATTTTTTTGACTCCCATCCGATCATCGAATTTGATTATGATTCAGGTTCATCTGAATGGGAAGTAATAGGCTGTATGATAGCTGACCTCCAGAAAGATCACGTTTCTTTTACAAAATGTGATTTTCTTGACGATAACGACTTTCTTGATTACGGGAATTCATTACTTGAAAACTGCACTATAAGAAAAGACGGAGTAGAGCTACGTGCTGATGATGAACTGCTTACTCTTGCAACATGTTCATATCATACAAATGACTGCAGAACTATTGTGATATGCAGACGAATATAAGGTGGCGGCAAAAAATGAATAAAATAGTAATTTTGTTTGTTTCATTGTTTTGTATTTTCTGTGCTTTGTGGATCTTCAAAAGTAAGACTCCTATAAACAGAAAGCTGAATAATTCAGAAAATACAAGCAATTGGTGGGATACGGAAAATGAAATAGAACCCCTATCATACGAAGTAAGTGAAGAATGGTATCTCGATCCCAGAATCCCTGCTGATTATGTTCCGGTTCTTGGTGAAGAAGGAATGTATATGCAGGTGGATGAGTCTGGTACGATCGTTGCATACTGGAAGTGTACAGAAGAAGGTTCTGCACTCAATTGGGAAAAAGTAAATCCTGACATTCCGGATAATTATGAGCCTGTGGAAAACGTTGATGATGTATATAAGATAACCGATGAAAACGGTCTAAGTAAATATCTTAAGTATATACGAAACAAAGACAATTCATTCACTTTTGTTGAAGTGGATAAGTACGGAAACATCATAGACGAATACATAACCTCGTGTGCATCAGATGCGTTGGAAACAAATACTATCCCTGTTAATTATATGCAGATAGATGGTAATGTGTACGGCGTAAAAAATAAAGATGGAGTAGTTGTTGAGTACGTTAAAAAGAATGAAGATAAAGACGGTACGTTGATATGGAACCCTATAAGCGAAGATAAAGTTTTTTCTGATAGGAACGGTAATGAACGAAATGAAGGAGAGGTAAGAAATACGACCAAACCTTCTGAAATGACTCTGCCTGAACAGTCATCTCAAAAGCCTGCCGAAGTAGTCGTAGATAAGCCTCAGACAACTCAGGTCACAACAGCACCTATCGTTGTAGACCCGAACATATCAGTCAATACCGGCTCGCAAAGTGAAAAAACACATACGCAGAAAGAGTCGTATCAAAAAACAGAATATGAGGGAGATTATAAACTGACCTATGAGTATATTGTAATAAAAACATATGATGACTATGGCAACTTAGTATCTTCCGATCAACAAGGTCCTATCCTCGTTAATAAAGAGTATGTCGGGACTCAGAACCAAACAGTTAATCCCGGATTGATAGAAACAAATCTGGATAATGAGATCATGAGAGTTGCAGGCTCGCTGCAGCAAAGTGATGCAAGCGGAGTTATCAATTCTCTTAATGCCGAAAGGATCAATAACGGTCTTCCTATACTGGCATCAGACGGAGATGCTCAAAAAGTAGCAGTTCTGTTTGCGGCTGATATGGCGACATATGACAACACTTCTAATGTATCTCCTGCTTATGGTTCGATAGATCAGCTGATGAATAGATACGGGATCACAAATCAGGGGTACGGACTAAATGTCTGGAGAACGACTTCTGATGATGCTCAGCAAATACATCAAAGATTTCAGTCAATAGACAATTGCCGAAACGCAAGAATGAATGAAAACTTCAATCAGGTCGGTGTAGCTATATTCCAGAATAACGGTTACTACTATGTGGCGGAAGTGTTGCTGCTTCAACTCTAAAATCAATGATCAGATCGACTTCAGAAGAGGTCGGTCTGATTTTTTATTGATATAAATTTTCGCATATAATCATTACAGCATAATATTAAGGATAACCGGAGTGACCTTAAAAGGAGGAAATATCAATGAAATGGACAAAAAAAGACGAACTTGATACGGTTGAAAAAGTAGTCGTCCGTAATTCGGGAATGTCCCTGGATGATCTGAAAAGAACAGACTGGGATGCCATAATATCTAATCTGCAGGAAACTGCTGACTATCTTAGGCGCTGTGCCAAAGAACGAAAGAAAGTTGCGGTATTTGCCGATTATGATTGTGACGGCATATGTTCAGCTGTTATAATGCATATCATACTGAAATCATTAGGAATAAGATTTAAAATATATTTTCCGAAGCGCAAAATCGGTTACGGTCTGCAGAGAAGGTATATTGAAGAGATGGAAGAAGGATTCAATGTAATTATTACGATAGATAACGGCATAGCAGCTTTCGATGGCATTGAAGCTGCAAAAGAAAAAGGAATGGAAGTCGTGGTCATTGATCATCATCTTCGCTCACAGGAAGGTATTCCAAATGCGGACATAATAGTTGATCCGCACGTTTATAAAGAAGTCCCCGATGACTTTGAAGACTGGTGCGGAGCCGGTCTTGGCTATGAACTGTCAAAACTTCTATGTGACGAAAAAAGACAGAATGTCTGCTTGCAGTTTGCGGCAATTGCAACTGTAGCGGATGTCATGCCTCTGACTTACAACAACAGGGCAATAATAAAGAAAGGACTTGAGCTGATAAACAACAGCTTTGTCAAGTCCATACAATATTTAGTTGATGAAATATCAGGGCTTGGAAAACCTCATGTGGATGAAAGCACAATAGGTTTCAGGATCGGACCTATCATAAATGCGATGGGACGAATCGAGGATGATGCCGAGTATGTATACAGGTACTTCATTTCTGGTGAGCCAGAAATGCTGCAGCATATGATAGAAATTAACGAAAGAAGAAAGGAACTTGTATCGCAGGCGGTTGAAAGAGCGCAGAATATAGTCATAGAGGAATGTCTGATCGCAGATGTCCCTAAAATCATTTATGATCCCAAAACACTTGAAGGTATAGTCGGCGTGGTTGCCGGCAGACTGGTCGAAACGTATAAAACCCCGGTCATTTGTCTTACTGATAGTGAAAATGAGGGAGTCATAAAAGGTTCTGCAAGAAGTACCGATGATATAAATATGAAAGAAACATTAGACAGAGTGTCTGAACATCTTCTTCATTATGGCGGTCATGCGGGAGCAGCCGGTCTGTCGCTGAATGTTGATGAACTTGACATCATCAGAAACATTTTCTTTGACATGTTTGAAGATTATGAAGTAAAAGAAACAGATGAAATTTTCTATGACCTTGAAATAGATGCGGAAAATGTTCCTGATGTTTTAAATAAACTTAAGGAATTTGCACCTTACGGAGAAGGAAACAGACCCCCTGTATTTAAGATAAACAATTTCAAATGTATGCCCAATAATGGAAAATTATTTCAAATCATGGGCAGCGACGGAAGAACTCTGAAACTATTCGGTAATAAATGTAGTGCTGTTGGTTTTGACTCAGCAGAAAAATTCAACAGTCTTAATATGCCGAAAATTATAGACATAATTGGAACTATAAGCGAAAACAATTATGGAAAGACAGAACCTCAAATAGAAATTTGTGATTTCGAGAAAAAAACGGTAGCAAAAGCACAGTCTGAATTAACAAAGCTGTGCTTAGATGATATTCTTTCGGGACTATAAGGAGGAAATAATATGTCAGCAAAATATCCAAAGGAGATTTTTACAAACATCAAAACAAAAAATGGAGGAAGCCAGACATTCAGTGTCACATCGAATTTGCAGTTTGATGAAGACAAACCGTTGGCGATGATGTCATCGCTGTCAAGGTACGTTCTGACGACTATTGAAAAGTTGTCAACAGGGAAAAACACCATCCTCGTTGCTAATATTCCGACAAAACTTGTACCAGCGATCGCTGAAAAAGCGATCTCTGTTATAAATACCGCAAATATTACAGGAATAAATAAAACTTCCGAAAACAAAACTGAAAAAGTGTGGCCTGTTATCGAGGGCAACAGGAAAATATGCGAAGCTCTTGAGCTGACCCCGACTATGGGAAATAACAAAGGAAAACCGTTCTGGAAGATTCCGACTCAGGAAATAAGACAGTACAGAGATTTTCTATATAAGAATAAGGATAAATACCCTAAAAATCAAGAAATCATAAATCGTCTTGACTTATTCCTGAACGCATCAAAAGATACGCAGGATAAATGTATTTCTTTCATGGAAAAGCACCGAGACAACTGCGAAACGGATACTATCACAACATCAAATGAACTGGTAATTTACGAATCCGGTACGAAGCCCAGAGTCTCGCAGAAGAGAGAGGACGGAAAAGTTCAGGTATACACTATAAACATTAGTTATATTATCGGACAGAATTATCCGTTCGTTGTTACTACAACGAATTACTATGCATTTATAAAGAAAACCGAGACAGGAGCTTTAAATATCGTCGGCAATTCAGTCTGTGACAAACTGTCATCTACTGTAAGAATGAGCGAACTGGACGGATTGGCATTTATTAAAGCCATGGAAAATGACGCTATGGCATATAATATTAGTTTCTATTCCGCTCAGCTCAAAAAGGCTGACGAATTAATAAAACATAATATAGCCACAAACAAGAAGAAAGAAACCGATAACAACGCTGATTTTTCCGACTTTTAAAAGCAAGAAAGCCATTGTTTTATACAGTGGCTTTTTTTATTGGATAAGATTTTCAAATATAATAACCATAGGATCTGTTATTGATAATTGGAGTTATCAAATCAGATCAAGTATTTTTTTAGGAGGTCATTTTTATGAACTTTAAGAATATTTGCATCGAAAATTTTGGGGGGATCTCTCATTTGGAGACGACTCCAAAAAGAGTCAACGTAATAATCGGTCCAAACGGACACGGAAAAACTACTTTTCTGAAGGCTGTTAAGTACGGACTTATCGGCAGTCAGACGAGAGGAGAGCTAATAAAAGATGGAGAAGATAAAGCTGAAGTTATTATGGATATTGATTCGATATCACTGAGAAGTACTTGTACCAAAAAAGGAGGTGCTTCCGTTTATTTGAACGGGAAAAAGACTACTCGCAAAAGCATAGTCAACCTTCTACAGGACGAATACGGCGGAACAAAAGAAGCAATGCAGTTTCTTACATCATCAGAGGTTTTTGAAAAGGCCACTTCGTCGGAATTTACCGAGTTCCTTCTGAATAGTGGCTTTATCCCGCTAAACATAGATGTTGAAACTATGTTAAGGGTCATAAAAGAAACAGAACCGATCGATGAAACGATAGAAGAAGAACTTAGAAGTAAATTTCCGGCAATGCCTGACAAATTCAGTCTTGATTACATTCAGGAGATAAATGATTACTTCTCAGGAAAAGTCAAAGCTGAGAAGAAAGAAATCGACAGAATCAATTCCATTTTATCATCTGTGGATGGGTTGACCATGACGAGAGATTCAGCCGATATAAAATCAGCTTACGAATCCTTAACGGCGGATGAGGCTGCACTCAAGGCATATGAAGAAGTCAGCAGAAAACGAGAATCAGCTGTTGCTCGTCTAAAAGTCATGCAGGATGAATACAGTAAAATGTATGCAGAAAAACCTAAGCCTGAAGTAAAAAATGCAGCCGAAAACGTAATGAGGAATATGGATCAGGAGATAAAAAAACTTATCAGATTTATCTCAACTTTACAGGCTAACAATACAATGTTCGAAAAACAGCTTGTAAATCTTAAGAGTGATCGCTGCCCCGTTTCTGAAAAGATATCCTGCACGCAGGATAAAACTAAGATTATCGAAGAAACCGAAGATATGATTGAAGGAAATCGTATGCAGATCAGTCTTTTTGAAGAAGAGAAAGAAACGTATGAGAACGAACTGAAAAAGGCAAAAGAAACTCTTGATTCTTACATGAAACAGGAAAGAGCTTACTTTGAAAAAATAAATAAACTGAAACAGATAGAATCGTTAAAGGAATCCATTCCTGCTTCTCTGAGAAGACCACCAATAAAAGCAGATGAAATAGAAAGTAAGAAAAGTCAATTGATGGAAGAATTGGCCTTAGCTAACAGGATCGAAGCAGCAAACCACGAAAGACCTAATTTGCTGAAACATGAAATGGATCTGAAAATGTTCTCTGTTCTTGAAAACATAACCTCTAAGAAAGGAAATGTAAAAGGAAAGATCTTAAAGCTGCTGTTGGGCAGACTTGTAAAATCGATCAACGATATGGCGGCAGAAGTTTGTCCTCACTTAACACTGGGACTTACCGTGAACTCAAACGGCAATGTCATTATAAGATGCAAGACCCCCAGCGGTACTCAGGATTACGGCGATTTGTCAACAGGAGAAAAGCTGATGGTACAATTCCTGGTTATGAGTCAGATCAACCAGCTGTCAGGGTTTAAGATATTAATAATGGATAATCTGGATAAGCTGGATGAAAATAATTTTGAAAAAATGCTTGATTTTCTTTCGCAGCCTGCGGTTGCAGAGTATTATGACCATGTTTTTGTTGCATCGGTCAATCATGCTGAATTTAAAGATGTACTCGGAAAATTCAGTGACATAAACGTTATAAGTATTTAAGAATCATTAGACGGATCGATTATCGGTCCGTCTTTTTTTTTGCATAAAAAAACTCCCCTTAAAAGGGGAGAAAAGATGGATGGATCAGTAGCATTAAGACTTCGCCTTAAGTGTCCTGATCTTCTTTATTTCTACTATTGCCGACCCCGAAAAGATCCCTATCAGGAAAAGGATAGCAAAAAGCAGAAAAGGTCTATACCCTCCAAGTGTGCGCATAGACACTCTGCTATGCGCGATCAGGATGACTTTTGAAATAGCCATCAGGACTGCAACAGAGTAAGAGAGCAGAGAAGCTGCAGCGCAGCGCCATGACTTCTTTGTTTTTGTCTTTACAGCAAAAATTACTGTTAAGAACATCGCCAGATACTGTACTCCCGTACTGATGTACAGAAATAGTTCGGGGAAATACCTGGCCATCCTTTTAAAGATCCAGATGCTGATACACAACGATACAACACCTTTTATTACAAAATATATTGAATAAAAATTCGTTTTTGGAGAAACGGTCTCGTCCCCCTTTTTCTGTGAAAAATATGCGGAAATTAACATTTTGAACATTTAATTTTACTCCTTTATGTATATCATATTTATGTATGTAAAGACCGTCGGTGCGAACGACAGTCAGTTTGCTTTGAAATGTAACTTAATAATTTTGATGAAAATTGATAATATGTATATGATCACGAAAAAAGTCGCACTCTTTTGTTCATGCAGAAAAGAAAATTATCCATCTTTTATTTAAGAAACTCCAAGTTATCATTAAATAAAAGCTATAATAATTATATATAAAAATTCGGTTTGATAAAAGCAAATATTATTGTTTGTAAAATTCTGATATAATTATATTAGTGACGAACAAACATAAATGAAACTATTTTTGAAGGGAATGAACTATGTGATAATTAAGATCAGTACTGATTTAATTGTAAATTCTAGCGAGGTTCTTATTATTCTTTCGTTTAAATCGAATTCGGCAAAAGATATATACTCAAATGCAAAGAAAGCTGAAAAATTAATAAACTCGACAAAAGGGAAGGGAACCAAAAGCATTATTGTTTTAAAAAACGATACAGTGATAGCTTCTGACTATAATGCAGATACTTTATACAATAAGTTCGCCGTTACCGGTAATGATATGGCTAAGGAGTAATAGAGATGAAGTGTTGTCTGTTTGAACCTGCGACAGAACTTACCTCATAGCAAACAGAAAACTTGTTCTTATAAAAAAGCTGCCACTTTTGATCCGCCCCACATTGTGCGTACAGCACAAAAAAGCCCCTATGGAAAATTAAATCAAACAATGAACTGGCTTCGCAATTCAAGCGGAGTCAGTTTTGTTTTAAGTTGAATTCGCTGG
>Ga0129310_1001180_pt1 | contig 24371 bp, 19 predicted proteins | sample Go1ome_2_FD_94433 | JGI IMG/M metagenome (GOLD analysis project Ga0129310, IMG submission 94433) | Western lowland gorrila individual fecal microbial communities from Wisconsin, USA - Go1022A metagenome | ecosystem: Host-associated > Mammals > Digestive system > Large intestine > Fecal | place... | reverse complement strand
TTACAGTCAAAGTAAATCTCTGAGTTCCGATAGTTGCATATTCTGACATATCGAACGTGTTTTCGCCCTGCACCAATGCACCAGTCATAACAGTATTGTTTCCAAGTTTCCAAGCATAGGTTGCATCAACATATTCACCGTCTTCGTCAGTGGAAGAAAAATTGATTTTAATCTCTACTTTATCAGTTGTAGTAACAATAAGGGGAGAAGTAGTAACACGCTCTACCACCAGATTCGTTGTGGTTGTAGTTCCACCTCCGCCACCACCTGTAGCTGGAATAACAGTCTGACTCGCAATTGTTTCTTCGCTGCCTTTTACCTGATAAAGAACAAGAGAATACTTGCCGGTATCTTCATCCTTAATAATATTGTGATAATACGTATATCCATCTGTATCAATGTTACTTACATCTTGAACAACTTTGTCGACCGTCTTACTAAGAGATGCAATATTGTCGGAGTTCGTGGAAATATCCTGAGTATTTTTGCTAACGTCTTCAGTAATGGTAGAAACCATTGCGTTAATCTGGTCTTTTGTATAACCATCGCCGCCGATAGTATGGTAAGCACCATTAACAAATCTATAGTGCAGATAAGAACCACTTTCTTCGTCTACGATATAATAATCTGTAAACTCATTTCCGGCGTCAACACTTGGAAGGGCAGAAGATACATAGGCGAGAGAGCCTGCAACTACTTCCCATACACCATCAATGTATTTGTAATACAGGCAACCGCCGCTGGATTTAAGGATATAATCTGTATCCTCGTCACCGACTTCTGGAAGCTCTGTAACAACTAACGTAGTAGCACTTCCAAAGATATCCCATTTAGAATCTCCGTTATCATCAGTAATCCACCAATATTTATCATATCCAGTACCAGACTTGTTTGGCACAAGGTAGAATGTCATGCTGTCACCTGTAACAGGAAGCTCGTTGACAATCTTAATCGTAAATGCTTTGTAATCTGCAAGCAGAGCTTGAGCGTAAGTTCTGGACAGAGTTACTGCTCCACGAATGGCATCTCCAATTTTTGTGTACTGGAGTGTGTCTGTCAGTTTATATCCATCCTGCAGTTCAGTTTTAACATCATTAAGGTTTTTCTGAACAGTATCAGCCTTACCCTGTGCATAAGAATACACATCAATTTTAAGCCCCTGCGGGTCGTAAACGCTTGGCTGCATAGCAGTATCAGCTTTAACAAGCGTGTTCTCAAAATCGGAGTTGACTTTCTTTCTGGAGATACTGCCGTCTGTAATGGTCATATTAGCTAACTGACCACTAGACAGATATCTTTCCATCTCGGATGTAACCGCCTGAGAAATTAAATCGGCAACGATTTCGTTGTTTTCCAGCTGAGTGACTTTTACGGTCAAATCATCGACATCAGCCTGACTCGCTTTCAGAGCAATGGCATCAGCATTCGCTTTTTCAGCAGCTTTTGCTCGGGAAATCTCAGTGGTTAAATCGGTAGCAGCCGCCTTTTTATTGATTTGCTGCTGTAAATCTTTATCAACTGCGATAAGGTCTGCTGCGTTCTGTTCATTCCAAGTCGAGAGCGAATTAACCTTACTTACCAACTGGTTGTATAATGAAAGCGAAATATCAGTGCTATTAGCATCGGACACAAGAATATTTTCGTCAATTGTAAGAGTCAGGTAGTTTGTCGTAGCGATTGTCTTATCGTTACTACCGTACAGCATTACTGTACAAGTACCGACACCAATCTCACTCGGCAGATAAGCTGCTTTGTCTTCGTCAAGATACTGATTATAGGCAACGCCGTTCTGCATAAACTGTGCGAATGTAGCCAGCCCGTCCCAGTCACCACTTGTATTGAATACAAAACGGACAAATTCCTGTGTTCCGGCAACAAGGCTTTTTAAGTTAGTCGCAATTTTGAGTTTCTGATTGGCGACGTTAACTAATATATCCATATACATTCCTCTCTTTCGTTTTGGTTAATATAAAAAGAGCGGCAGATTATCCATCTGCCACTCGAAGTGTTAATTATAAAAGTGTAGTTTTATAGTGGTAACATTATTAGTCATTACCACACTGAGGTTCTTCTTCATCAGAAGCATTAGCCGCTTCATTAAGTGCCTCTTGATATCGTTTTGTGTCTGCGTCTAATTGTTTCTGGGCAACTACCCGAACGTCATTTAGCATATCCTTTAAGATTGGTTCAATTACGAACGGAGGTAGTCCAGAGTCGTTAATTAAACCTGTAAGATTTGAAATAAAATCAGCTCTTGCTACTGTAATCGGTTTCTGCACTTCAATCATGTATAATATCCTCCTTATTTTCCAACAACAGACTTGATGTAATTAGCTAGTGTCACGGCATTCCCATCGCTATCATATATGTATACCTCTCCCATAAATCTTGCATCCAGAGCAACTTCCATCGAATCGGTCTCCGCAATTTTGCCTACACCGAGACCTTTTCCTCCTGCTTTGAAATCGAGCAAAACGTCAATCGTTGAAACGAATGATTCGTCTTGAACAGAATTCCCAACAGAGTCCCTAACAATAAGTCTGAAGTTATAGCTATTTTCCTCTGCAAAATCCACCGTAAGCGTGACATTTGTCCCCTTACTAATAGTTCCGTATGTCGTCCAACCACTTGACGAAGACTTTTTGTAATATAGCGTAGCTGTGGCTGCATTCTTCCCATTCACAGAGGCGAAAGACCAGTTAGCATTGACAATAATTTTCCTTGCATCCGTACTACTTCGATGCACACTCAACTGAGTGATGCTCGGTTTGCTGTAAGCATATACGGTAATTGTTCCAGCAGACTTAGATGCGGAAGAACGACCTCGGCTGTCTTTAGCAACGACATTGAATGTTTTGCTTCCAGACGATGTGAATTTATCTCCAGTCCACGATAATGATGAGCCAGACACCGTCGTAGAATATCCACCACTAACAGCGAAACTGCTCACTGTAGAACCGTATGAGCCGCTTGCTGCGGCAATGATTTTGGCTTTGGAGTATCCGACTACATATAATCCCCATCCCTGTATTACTGAGTTGGCACTATTGTCTATAGCTACACTTGCAGAAGATATGCTCGGTTTCATTGATGCTGGTACAGTCGCATCAAATCGGCATGATTTTGTTCCAATTTTTGTTGAGCCGTTATAAGTGTCAACATAGATTGTGCCCCATCCAGAAGTTGAGTTTGGAATCTGGTTCGCAAAATTCAGCGGAATTGTCCATTGCACATTATCAACGACATTTGTTGCAATCGTTCCAGACAAACTTCCCCATGCGTATCGAACCGTGTGCTTGAAGTTTGCTTTCTTATTCATATGAATATAGAAAGAACCTCCAATATCTCCAACATATGAATTCAGAGAGTGTACGCCGAACACGCACATTGACAGATATAGTTGCATGGGTAATTACCAACGAGCAATCAATGAGTTGCTAAAGAATCACAATTACATCGGTGCAATCGAACAGTGTGTTGCTTCTTGCCGTAGCTTAAATTTTGCAGATAGCACAGTAATGCAGGAATTCATGCGTAGATTGTACGGACTTAGCGATTACAACGTAAATATCCGTTGTATTGAATTGCCGGACGGTAGAGTCGTAGAGCCTAAAGAGGCTATTGTGTGGTTAAAGGAACAGGAAGGAGAGAACGAGGCGAATGAGTAAGATTATCAAAATGACATCAGAGAATTTGGCAGAGATTCGTAAGGATTTTGAAGAAGCATTGAAAGGTGTGAAGTTATCTGATGGTAAAATCAGCTTCACAAGTCTCCTCACTTTGTGATATGCAGCACAGCCTGCATAAACTACGCCGACAGCCATTCCCTCAGGAATGTTATGTAAAGTCACCGCAAGAACAAGCATTGTCGTCCTTTTAAGACTGCTTTTTCGTCCCTCAGGCTTGTCGGAGTTCATATGCAGATGAGGAATGACCCTGTCAAGGCCAAGCAGAAAGAATATTCCTGTGAGAAATCCCACAGCCGCAGGAATAAACGCAAGCCGCCCCATTTTAGATGACTGCTCCATAGCAGGGATAAGCAGGCTCCATACGCTTGCGGCAGTCATAACTCCTGCGGCAAAGCCTGTCAAAGCACGTCTTATCATTAAATTCAGATCTTTTTTCATAAAAAACACGCAGGCTGCGCCCAGCGATGTGCCGATGAAAGGTATAAGTATACCTCTTAATATAATATAATTCATTTTTTCTCCTTTTCTTTTTTTATTCTGACTCTTTTATTTGTTTATCTTAACTGAATAGTCAAACAATGTTCGGTTAGTTACTGCTAACTAAATATTATCACACAAATACCTGTTTGTCAACTGAAAAAAGTACTGACTATGTATTGAAAATATATCCTGCCTGTGATATAATATATCTATATGTATGTTTTTATACTTTTAACTATTAAGGTAAAAGCAATGGAATAATTTGAATCGGAGATGACGAGATGACCGAAATTTTAGTCAGCAGTTCAGAAGCTATGCAGAATGTTTATACCCCTCTGCCTTTGAAGCTGCATCTTATTTTCTGTATAATAGCAACAGTGATATATCTTATACAGTTCTCAAGAAAGGGTTCAGCACATTATCTTGTTATAATGCTTGCTGTGGATTTGACTTTCGTAACACAGATATGTACAAAGACGATAGTTATGAACTGCCTGTTCGGCGCAGAGATCGTTCTGCTAATACTGGCGGCGGTATTGTCTTTTAGATTCAACAAAAAGCAGAAAGCTGCGTCAGCTAAACAAAAATATAAATTGGAAAGTTTGGAAAGTAATAAAATGAAAATAGTGATACTTGATTCCGAAACGGTTTCCCGTGGGGGAGATGTTTCACTGGACGGGATAGCCTCTCAGGGCGAATGTGAGGTGTACGGCTATACACCCAATGACAGCGTTGCCGAAAAAATCGGAGATGCAGATGTTGTTATATGCAACAAATGCCTTATAACGGAAGAGGTTTTTGAAAAATGCCCGAATTTAAAATATGTGGGACTTTTCGCAACAGGCTATAATAATGTTGACCTTGATGCCGCTTCAAAACATGGTGCGGTGGTGTGCAACGTTCCTGCATATTCCACTGATTCTGTGGCTCAGCATACTTTTGCGCTTATTTTAAATCACTTCAATAAGATAAGGGAATATGCCGATACTGTGGATAACGGCGACTGGGTGAACTATAAGCTGTTTACCTATTTCTATATTCCAACATATGAGCTTAAAGGAATGACCATAGGTATAATCGGCTATGGCGATATAGGCAGACGTGTGGCGGAGATAGCCGCCGTGTTCGGAATGAATGTGCTTGCTTATACACGTTCCCCCGAAAAGGTGAGCGGGGCTGCAAAGGCTGTGCCGCTTGACGAGCTGCTGGAAAAGTCAGATGTTGTGACTATGCATTGTCCGCTGAATGACGGCACAAGGGAAATGATAAATAAGGACGCTCTTTCTAAAATGAAAAAGACCGCATACTTTGTCAACACCGCAAGGGGCGGAGTAATGAATGAGCAGGATCTTGCTGACGCTCTAAATAACGGAGTGATAGCAGGAGCGGGAATAGATGTCCTTACCCTTGAACCTATGAGAGAGGATTGCCCTCTGAGAAATGCAAAAAACTGCACTATTACGCCCCATATAGCCTGGGCGCCTAAGCAGACAAGGGAAAGGCTGCTTGAAACTGTGGCTGAAAATCTCAGAAAATGGGCGGCAGGAACACCGCAGAACGTTGTTAATAAGTAATACAGATCGTAAGCGAATCGAGGAAAGAAAATGAATTTGAAGGATAAAAAACGTATCGTAATAAAAGTGGGAACTTCTACTCTTACCCACAGAACAGGCAGACTGAATATAAGACGTGTTGAGGGACTTGTAAAAAATCTTGCTGATCTTCAGAATGCAGGTCATGAGATAATACTTGTTTCAAGCGGAGCTATCGGACTCGGTATGGCAAAGCTTGGACTTCGTGACAGACCAAAGGATACACCGTCAAAGCAGTGCTGTGCGGCTGTGGGACAGTGTGAGCTTATGTATCTGTATGACAACCTTTTTTCAAATTACAGCATAAATGTGGCTCAGATGCTGCTGACAAAATACATACTTCTTGAGGATAGAAGACAGAACGTGCAGAACGCTCTTGAAACGATCATAGCGCATGGTGTTATCCCCATAGTAAACGAAAACGATACTGTGGCTATTGATGAGCTGGAGCTTGAAGTGGGCGAGAACGATTCTCTTGCGGCAACTGTTGCGGAGATAGCAAAGGCTGATCTGCTCATCATAATGTCTGATATTGAGGGACTGTATGACAGCGATCCGAGAAAAAATCCTAATGCAAAGCTTATACCTGTGGTTGAGAAGATAGACGATAATATCAGAGAGCTTGCAGGCGGCGCAGGAACTACCCTCGGTACAGGCGGTATGATAACAAAGATCAATGCCGCAGAGATCGCAGTCAGAAACGGTATAGATATGATAATAATTAACGGCAAGAACCCAGACAACCTTTACTGGCTCTTTGAAAAGGGCGAGATGGGTACAATGTTCAAAGCCGAAAAGTAATATTTTGCAGGGAGGAAAAAACTATGAGCGATGTGCTTGAAAAGATCAAAACCAGAAGAAGTGTCAGAAAATTCAAACCCGATATGATCGACAGGGAAACTATCGACAAGATAATTGAGGCAGGCGAATATGCCGCAACGGGAATGAACAGGCAGTCGCCTATCATTATCGCCGTTACGAACAAGCAGCTGCGTGATAAGCTTTCTGCATGGAATGCAAGGATAATGGGAAAAAGCGAGGATACAGATCCTTTCTACGGTGCTCCCGTTGTGCTTATCGTGCTTGCTGACAAGTCAATGCCTACTCACGTTTATGACGGCAGCCTTGTAATGGGAAATCTTATGCTTGCGGCTCACGAGCTTGGCATAGGCAGCTGTTGGATACACCGTGCAAAAGAGGAATTTGAGAGCGAAGAGGGAAAGCAGCTTCTTAAAGACCTCGGCATAGAGGGTGATTATGAGGGAATAGGCCACTGCGTTCTCGGCTATACTGACGGTGAATATCCTGCAACAAAGCCGAGAAAGGAAAACTGGGTATATTATGCCGAATAAAGATCATAAAGAGCTAAAGCTCTAAGCTCTTAAGATTTTTAAATTTATTTTCCGAAAGGGGTAGAAAAATGGGTTATATAGATGTCCTCGGACAGAAGGCAAAGGCTTGCAAGGGTGAGATAGCTTTTGCATCTACATATCAGAAAAATGACGCTCTGCTGGAGATAGCGCATATCCTCCGAAGCAGTAAAGACGATATCATAAAGGCAAACGAAATAGACCTTGAAAACGGCAGAATGAGAAAGATGAGCGAATCTCTTCTCGACAGACTTGCGCTTAATGAAAAGCGTATAGAGAGTATGGCTTGCGCCTGTGAAAATCTTGCTAAGCTGGACGATCCTGTTGGTGAGGTAGTATCGGGTTCGACACGTACGAACGGCATGAAGATCGAGAGAGTCAGAGTGCCTATGGGCGTTATAGGCATAATCTACGAGGCAAGACCTAACGTTACGGTAGATGCCGCTATACTTTGTCTTAAAAGCGGAAACGCAGTTATACTCAGAGGCGGAAAGGAAGCTATAAATTCAAATAAAATGCTTGCCGACCTTATGAGAACGGCTGTGAAGAGGTCAGGCTTTGATCCTGATATAATTCAGCTGGTGGAAGATACCGACAGGGGTATCGCAATAGATATGATGAAAGCAAACGAGTATATCGACCTGCTTATCCCAAGAGGAGGAGCGCAGCTTATCAGAGCAGTCGTTCAGTCCGCAACTGTGCCTGTTATCGAAACAGGTACGGGAAACTGCCATGTTTATGTTGATTCAAGCGCAGATCTGAATATGGCTGTCGATATAGTTGACAATGGAAAAACTCAGCGTCCGTCGGTGTGCAATGCAGTGGAAAGCTGCCTTGTTCACAGAGATGTTGCGGAAGAGTTCCTGCCTAAGCTTAAGAGCAGACTTGACAAGCACAATGTTGAGATAAGAGGCTGTGAGATGACAGCGCAGATACTCGGCGCAGAAAACGTTGTTCCTGCCGATGAGGAGGATTACGCAACGGAGTTCCTTGACTACATTATCTCAATAAAAGTGGTCGATGATATGGCTGAGGCACTTGAACATATCGGAAAATACTCCACAGGACATTCAGAATGTATAGTTACCGAAAGTCTTTTTGCTGCGCAGGAATTCCAGAAAAGAGTTGACGCAGCGGCAGTATATGTAAACTGCTCCACAAGATTTACAGACGGCGAAATGTTCGGCCTTGGAGCAGAAATAGGAATTTCCACACAGAAACTCCACGCAAGAGGACCAATGGGACTTAAAGAAATGACCACCACAAAGTATCTTATCAGCGGAAACGGACAGATAAGAGAGTAAAAATAATAAAAAATCATAATCAGAAACGGCTGACATACGATATCTTCGTATGCCAGCCGTTTTATTTATATCTATATCATCTTTTGTTCTTTCGCCTGTTTTCTATTTATCTTTTATCTCATACCTCAGCAGGCAAGGCTCGCTTTGAATTTAAGGGAGATCTTGTCTGTGATAAGGGCAATAAACTCGCTGTTTGTGGGTTTGCCCTTGCCTGTGTTTATGGTGTAACCGAAAAAGCTGTTGAGGGTGTCGATATCTCCCCTGTCCCATGCTATCTCAATGGCATGGCGGATAGCTCTTTCCACTCTGGAGGGAGTAGTTGCGAATTTTTTTGCCACCGCAGGATACAATAGCTTTGTAACGCTTTCAAGCATTTCCTTATCATTCACGCAGCAGATTATTGCTTCCCTCAGATAATGATAACCCTTGATGTGCGCCGGAACGCCTATCTGGTGGATTATGTCCGTCACGATTATTTCAAGATTTGGACTATGCCCCGATCTGCGCCTTGTGAAATCCGCATCTGCGGTTATGTCGGTGTCTATATCAAGCATCGCCTTTATGCGCTCGCCAAGTATCTTGATGTCAAAAGGCTTTAGCATAAAATATGATGCACCTGCGTTCATGACCTGAGTTTCGATAAATGCATTCTCATAGGGACTTGTAATAATGAAAAGCGGCTTGTTTGTGAGCTGTGCAGACTTTCTGATAAGCTCGATAGCGTCAAGCCCAGGCATAACTGCGTCAGCTATAACAACGTCAGGCTGCTCATTTTTTATTGCGTCATATATCACCATTCCGTCTTTCTGCCTTGTGATAACAAAGAAGCCAAGACTTCTCAGTGATGATGCGCAGGATACCCCGTACTGTGCTGTGTCGTCGCCTATAAGGATCTTTATTTTATTTGTCATTTTTTATTCCTCCGTAAATTATGTCTTGAATTGCAATAAAAATTACAACTTTTTTTGTTTTTTGAATATTTGCATCAAAAATTATACCCACGGGTCAGAAACGCTTAAGCTTTGTTTTCACTTTCTATATCTTAACACACTTATTCGTAAAATGCAATAAGTTTTTATGAAAAATGTCAAGAAATTTGCGACTAAATAGTGCATATTGCACAATATATTGCTATAAAATAGTTCTAAACAGCAAATTAACTGATGATTATTTCAAATTCGTCATAAAAGCCTTTCCTGCTTTGGCGATTTGCCGGTTTAACGGGATAAAGCGGGAAAATTGTCGGTTTTGATGAAAATTTGAAGCTTTAGGGATCAAGATGTTCGTTTAGCTTGCGTTTTCGGAAGAATTTTCGGAGCTTTCGGCTATCTCCTGACTTCTGCTGTACATTTCGTCGGCGAAAATGCCGTAGCCGTGCTGAGGATCGTCAATAAAAACGTGGGTAACAGCGCCTACCAGCCTGCCGTTCTGTATTATCGGCGAACCGCTCATGCCTTGAACTATGCCGCCTGTCTTTTCAAGCAGGTCTGTATCTGTTATCTTTACCACCATATCGTGTTCAGAGCCGCCTGCCAGATTTATTTGTTCGATTAGGATATCGTAGCTTTCAGGCTCTTTTCCGTCTATGGAGCAGAGAATTTTGGCTTTTCCTTTCTTTATCTCCTGCCTGAAACCAAGCTCAACAGGTTCGGAGGCGGAGGGGTTTTTGTCCAAGCTGCCGTAAACGCCGTCCTCGCAGTTGAGATTTATGCTGCCAAGGTTTTCGCTGCCCGAAAACTCACCTAAAAGCTGCCCTGGTTTGCCCTTGTCCGACTGCACAAGACCGGTGATATTCACTTTTCCCACAAGTCCTGCGGAAAGCGGCAGCATCTCTTTTGTGTCGGAGTCGCAAACGGGGTGTCCAAGTCCGCCGAAAGTGCCGTTCTGAGCGTCATAAAAAGTGAGCGTTCCGATGCCGGCGGAAGAATCCCTTACCCACATTCCTGCTTTGTATGCGCCATTTGAATATACAGGCGTAAGGTCAACAGTCTGTTCTTTTCCGCTGCGTCTGAGCAGAACGCTGCACTTTTCACCGTCGGAATTTCTTATGATCGAGGAGACCTCAGCGTTGGAGCTGACCTTTTTTCCGTCAATGGAGATGATGATGTCGCCCTCTTTAATGCCGCAGCTTTTCGCAGGGCAGCCGCCCTCAACTCTTGAAAAGTCCACCACCATAACTCCGTCTGTCAGAAGCTTTATTCCGAAAGCTTGTCCGCATGGAACAAGTGAGGGGCGGTCGATAGACGTTGACGTGACATTTTTTATAGGTACAGAGCCGAAAAGCATAAGTGTGCTTTCTGTCGTTTTGGACGCTCTTGCAGAAGTGTCCGTCAGCGCTACGGTGTACTTGCTCTCGCAGGGCTTTGCCGATATTGAGAAGGCAGAATTTATCATTAAATTTTCCCCCTTTGAGATAAAGTAACTGTTTGGCAGCGCAGTTTTGTAAAAGCCTGCTATGCTCACCGCCGAGATCATAAGCGTTCCGCTCAGCGCCGCAAAACGCTTTATAACAGCGGACAAAGCAGATGACAGGTCAGACCGAGATAATTTTTTCATCTGATATTTTTTCCTTTCTGAATTTTGAATTTAATAAATTTGTAGCAATTTTTCCTTGCAGATATATTGTTGACATATGGACAGGTTTAATTCAGTTTGAAAAGCAAGTATAATTTGCATTGGAATTTCGGGAAATTTAGCTGATTTTTTTATTCCATAAAATTTTTCGGCAAATTATCATTGATATTTGAATGAAGCTGTGCTATAATATCTTTATGCTTGTTTTCGGGCTGTGCCGCATGATATTTATGTGGTGATGCCTTTATTATTTTAATACATAAAAGAGGTTTATTATGTCAAAAAAAGACAGACTAAAAGCGCAGAAAGCTAAACAGGATATATTGAAAAAAGAGGCAGAAGAGCAGGAGCGTCTTGAAGCGGAAGAGGCAAAGCTGAAACAGAGCAAAGCCGCTAAAAAGATGATGAAAAAGGCAAAGCGCAAGGGCAGAGAGCCTGTGTTTTACCTTATCCTAAAGATACTTATGATAGTGCCTTTTGCTTATTCGGGATTTTTCTATGGCGGAGTACTTGTGCTGGGCGTGTTCGGAAAATATATCACACCTCAGCCGCCTAAGTGGGTAGGCTGGTGTGCGGCGGCAGGAATAGTGCTTATCCTTGCGGGAATAATCATTGCATTTCTTAAAAAATATCTTGTATCGTTCATCGTCACCTGTGTGGGTACGGGGGTATTCCTTAAAGCTCCTCAGTATATGATAGGGAAAATACAGAATATCCTTGAAAATTACACAGTAGATGAATCTTATCTCGATATGGACAAGCAGTATATGCAGTATTATTACCCTATAATCTGCACAGCTGTCATATCGCTTATACTGCTTATATTCGCAGTTATAAGAAAGATACGGGATAAAAAGCAGGCTCAGCATCAGAAGGATACAGCGCCTGTTGAAAGCATCGTTTCAGAGGACTGATACAGAGCAACAGAGCGGTTTATTGATTTGAATATTATCAAAAGGTCGGGAAAGCATTGTTCCCGATCTTTTTTGCTTAAGATCTTTATAAGCTTTTTGATTTGTGCATAGTGCCTTATAATATAATGAATTTTTGTTGTATAGTTTTGCCTGAATTTTGTTGACCTGTTTTTGCAGACGTGGTATAATAAAAGATACAGATTTTGTCGGAACAAATGTCAAATGTTCTGACAAAAATAAAATGTTAAGGAGAAAATAAAGTGGTTTTTGCAGATCTGTTTTTTCTGTATTTCTTTCTGCCTGTTTGTCTGATCTGTTATTTTATAACAAGAAAGCTTCAGATAAGGAATGCAGTGCTTATAGTATTTTCGCTTATATTCTATGCGTGGGGCGAACCTGTATGGGTATCCATACTTCTTGTGTCCTCAGTCGTGGATTATATAAACGGCAGGGTGGTCGGGAAATATAAGGATAAATGGCAGGCTAAATGCGCTCTTGCCTTTTCGCTTATATTCAATCTCGGTGTGCTGTTCGGGTTTAAGTATACGGGATTTTTCGTTGAGAACATCAATGCTCTTACGGGACTTTCCATACCTGTGCCGAACATAAAACTGCCGATAGGAATATCATTCTATACGTTCCAGACTATCTCATATACAGTTGACTGCTACTGGGGAAAAGTCAAGCCGCAGAAGAATTTCGCAAAATTCCTTATGTATGTTTCCCTCTTCCCGCAGCTTGTGGCAGGACCTATCGTCAGATATGCAGATATAGCGCAGGAGATAGATGACAGAAAAACGACTATCAAAGATTTTTCGGACGGTATGTCAAGAATGATCCTCGGACTTGCAAAAAAAGTCATTATTGCAAACAATCTCAGTACAATAGTTACTTCACTTTTCGGCAGCGCAGACAACGGCTATGAAAACATCGCTTCCCTGTCGGTGGCTGGAACATGGTACGGAGCGGTACTGGTGGGACTATGGTATTATTTCGATTTTTCGGGCTATTCCGATATAGCTATCGGACTGGGCAGGATATTCGGTTTCCACTTTAATGAAAACTTCCGCTATCCGTTCATATGCAAGTCTATTTCAGAATTCTGGCAGAGATGGCATATCTCACTCAGCTCGTTTTTCAGAGATTATGTTCTCTACCTGCCTATATTCGGCAAAAGAAGAAAATACGGCGGACTTTTCCTTGTATGGTTCTGTACAGGTCTTTGGCACGGCGCAAGCTGGAACTTTATCATATGGGGACTTTACTACGGCGTGTTTATCTGCATAGAAATGATGATAGGCAAAAAGCGTATGAAAAAAATGCCGTCCGCCCTTGCACATATTTACACAAAGCTTGTGATATTCTTAGGCTTCGGCATATTCTATTTTGAAAGCCTGCCTGCGCTGGGAAAATTCTTTAAGGCGCTTGTGGGAGCAAATTCAAACCCTCTCGGCGATACATATACCCTGCATATCTTTATGAACAACATATGGCTTTTCATTGCCGCAATAGTTTTCAGTATGCCGATAATTCCGAAGATAAAGGAAAAGGCTGTCGCCGCAAAGAACAGCGGCGGAGCATATGCAATACAGACCGCAGGCATAGTCTGCAACGCTGTTCTGCTTATCGTCAGCAGCATACTTCTTGTAAATACAACAAACAATCCGTTTCTGTATTTCAGATTCTGATTTAGGAGGAGAAACAGATGTATACTCCAAAGGGCTATAAGCCTGAAAAAGAGAGTTCACCAGAACATGACAGAATAGTAGAAAAAATAAAGGAAAGGCACAGAACACTCAGCCACAGCGTATGGACGGACGAACCTGTCCTGAAACCGAAAAAAAGCGTGTGGTTAGATGATGAGGAGGAAGATATCCAGCCTAAGGCGAAACCGGCGCCGGCTTATTCTGCGCCAAAAGAGCCTGTTAAAAGGGCAGAGCCGCCAAAGCCTGTCGTAAACGAGCCGCCGCTTATGAATGATACCTTTAAGCAGTCTTACAAGCCGATCATACCCATAACAGAGGAAAAGCAGCCTGTAAAGAAAAAGGAATTTATGATGAGCTTTTCTGACGGCGAGGTGCTTGATGTTGAGGAAACGCCTATAAAAAGGAAGCGTCAGGTAACAATGAGTATCCCTCGGCATCATGAGGAAAAAACTTCTGCGCCAGTAAAAAACACTGCGGCAGAGAAAACAGACAGATCAGAGCGAACAGATAAAAAACAGCCGAAAAACAGCACATCAAAGCGTACTGTTGCAATAAGTATGCCGCTGTCAAAGCAGATAAAAGAACCTAAGCTTGATGTAGAAGTAAGATCCTCTGCAAAAACGGAACAGGTGAAAAAGGCTGAAAAAATCGAGCAGACTGAGAAAGCTGAAAAACTTTCCCAAAATGCAGATGCAAAATCAAAAACTGAAAAGTCTGAGAATCCCGAGAAAGTAAAAAGCTATGAAAAAATAGTCAATGATGAAATGCCTGTCAGAAAAAAATCTGTCAGCGCAGATGATATACTTAATGACGCAGAGCTTTTCGGCGACAGAGTTTACGGCGGTGTAAAGAAAAGATCGCACCATGTTGATGATGACGAGATAGACCGCATAATAAGCGAGGTAACGGCAGAATTCAGCGCAGTAAAGGCAAAAGGCACAGAGATAGCGGATATAGAAAAATATGATGCGGCGGTAAAAGCTAAGCCTGCTGCGGAAACGAAAAAAGTCAGTAAGGCAATATCTTCTGAAAAAGCCGCAAAAGCTGAAAAAATAGCAAAGGCAGTTTCGGACACATCAAAAGCACAGACCGCAAAGCCTGTTATAAAAGCAGAGAAAGATAACTCCGAAAGCGAAAAGGGAAACGCTGAAAAGGAAGAAACTTTCTCAGAACCTGTAAAAAAGACATCAGGACCAAAAGAACAGAAAACGCAGAAAGAACCAAAAGAACGTAAAGATAGAAAGGTGCTGAAAAAGCAGGAAAAGCCGAAACATCACGAAACTGAGTTCGGTTTTATAAACTGTATCTGTACCCTTGGAATAATCTTTGCGGTGTTCGTTTCGCTGCTGGTTATGAAGCGTGAAAGCGGCTTTATAGATTCTGAAAACAGAAATCTTGCAGAGTTCCCGAAATTTTCGCTGTCCTCTTATTTTTCGGGGGATTTTACAAGCGGGATAACGGATTATTTCACCGACACTATACCTGGCAGAGAAACCCTTAAAAAATTCTGCGCAGGCTTTACAAGTCACCTCGGAGTAACTCTTGATGATACGGTTATTTCAGGAAACCACAAAACTGTGGAAAAGGAAGAGCTTGATAAGGACAAGATAGCGACCACCACCACGGTCACAGCCTTTACGGGAAAGGCAGACGAGAAGGATCCGTCCGCCGCACAGACGCACAAAAAGAGCGATGAATCTATTGCCGAACTTCCCGACGATATGGACGACGGTCAATTTATGGGCGATGTTATCGTAAGCGGAAAAGGCGAAAATGTCAGAGCAATGAGCGCATACTACGGCACATTTGACGTTGGAACAAGGTATGCTCAGACCATAAACAAGTGGAAAGAGGAAATGCCCGACATCAACGTCTATAATATGACTATACCGACTTCTGGAGCATATTATATGCCAAAGAGCCTTAAAGACACCGTTTCAGATCAGAAGGATAATATCGACAACATTGCGGCGAGCCTCAGCGGAATAATCAACGTTGATGTTTTCGATAATATCGGCGAGCATACGGACGAATACATATATTCAAGAACGGATCATCACTGGCAGCCTCTCGGCGCATACTATGCGGCACAGGTCTTTGCCGAAAAATCGGGAATAAAATTCCCTGAGCTTGATACATATGAGGAGTGCAAGATAGACAATTTTGTCGGCACGATGTACGCATACAGCAACTATAACAGCGAGCTTGAAAAGTACCCCGATACTTTTATCTACTATAAGCCTGACAATGAGTATTCTGTAACGTATTATGATACAAGTTTTCAGAATGCTCAGAGCGGAGATCTTTTCTTCGACTATGCAGAGGGTGTAAACTGCTATTCCGCTATACTTAACGTGGATAATGAGATAGCAGAGATCACGACCGACTGCGATAACGGCAGAGTGCTTGTTATATTCAAGGACAGCTTCGGCAACGCTCTTGTTCCGTTTCTTACTCATGGTTTCTCAAAGATCTATGTCTGCGATCTTAGATACTTTGACCTCAATGCGGTAGATTTTTGCCGCTATGTGGGCTGTACAGATCTTCTTTTTGCAGTTTCCATAACGTCCTGCTCAACGCCAACGCATATAGACGCAATAAATAATGACAGGATACAGGAAAGCTCATGGAACTTTAACGGCGCAGCCGATTACAAGAGTGAGGAAGAACCCGAAGAGCAGGAGGATAACGCTCAGTCCGAAACCAGCGGTGAATAGAAACAACAGAGAATAAAAGGAAAACGGCAAATGAAAGAACTTGAATACCCGTTTGACAGCGGGTACATAATGAAAAAGAAAAGATCCATCAGAAAACAACTGCTTGCGGAACTTGCTAAAGACGAAAATTCGGGCGGCACTATAAGCAAGAGGATAGCTGTTCTGGGAGGATCGACAACGGCGGATATAGTCAGCGTACTGGAGCTTTTTCTCCTTGACGCAGGGATAAAATGTGAGTTCTATCAGTCTGAATATGGTATGTACTGGCAGGATGCTGTGTTCGGCAATGAGGAGCTTGACGCTTTTCATCCCGACATTATCTATATACATACAAGTTTCCGCAACCTTGAATTTCTGCCCGAACCGAATATGACGGAAGAGCAGGTAGAAAGCGGCTATCAGTCGGAAATGTCACGCTTTTGTCAGATGTGGGACAGCATAGAAAAGAAATACGGCTGCCCCGTAATTCAGAACAACTTTGAACAGCCTTATTTCAGACTTTTGGGCAACAGCGACGCAAGCGATTTCAGAGGACGTGTAAACTTCGTCAGTCGTATAAATACAGGCTTTTACAGCGAGATACGCAGGAGAAAAAATCTCTATCTCAACGATATAAACTGGCTATCTTCAATGTACGGACTTGAAAAATGGTCCTCACCGGAATACTGGTATATGTACAAATACAGCCTTAATATCTCGGCTATCCCCGAACTTTGCTATCAGACAGCATCAATAATACGCTCTCTTTTCGGCAGAACCAGCAAGGCGCTTGCACTTGACCTTGACAATACGCTGTGGGGAGGTATAGTTGGTGATGACGGCGCAGAGAATATCGTTATCGGACAGGAAAGCGCAGAGGCAATGGCTTTCAGTGAATGGCAAAAGTATCTTAAATCGTTGAAAAGCATAGGCATTCTGCTGACGGTATGCTCAAAAAACGAAGAGGAAAATGCCATTGCAGGACTTGAGCACCCTGATGGTACGCTCAGACCTGATGATTTTACAGTCATAAAAGCCAACTGGGAGCCAAAGGACAGGAATATTATCAGCTCGGCGCAGGAGATAAACATTATGCCCGACGCATTTGTCTTTGCGGACGATAATCCTGCTGAACGTGAGATCGTGAGAAGTCAGATCAAAGGTGTAAAAGTCCCTGAGATCGGCGAAGTAACTGATTATATAAGGGTCATAGACCGCAGCGAATTTTTTGAAGTTACGGCTTTGTCGGAGGACGACCTTAAACGAAATGATATGTACAAAGCCAATGCAATGCGTTACAATGCAAGCAGACAGTTTGAAAACTATGAAGATTATCTGCAAAGCCTTGAAATGCAGGCTGAGATAAAGCCTTTTGCCCCTGTGTATTATCAGCGGATAGCACAGCTGACGAACAAGAGCAATCAGTTCAACCTCACCACAAGAAGATATACCCCAGCCGAAATAGAAACGTTTGCGCAGTCGGACAAGTTTATCACACTTTATGGAAAACTGACTGACAAGTTCGGTGACAACGGGGTAGTTTCAGTGGTTATCGGCGAAAAGACAGGGGAAAACCTTGATACGCTGGATATAAAGCTGTGGCTTATGTCCTGTCGTGTGCTGAAAAGAGATATGGAGCTTGCCATGCTTGACAGCCTTGTGAAAGAGGCAAAGGAACAGGGGATATCCGCCCTTGTGGGAACATTTATCCCAACGGCGAAAAACAAAATGGTAAAAGACCTGTACGAACAGACCTTCGGCTTTTCACCCCTTGACAGCAATGCAGACGGCGAAACACGCTGGATGCTCTGCCTTGATGATTATGCAAACAAGAATAAAGTCATAAAGATAAATATGTAAATTTATGAAAGGAAAAGAAAAATGCTTAGTGATAACGAGATAATAAAAAGACTTACGGCGGTTTTTCAGGACGTTTTTGATGATGATACGCTGGTGATAACGGCTGAAACTACTGCGGACGATATAGAGGACTGGGACTCTATCGAGCATATAACCCTTATCGGCGCAGTTGAGGACGAGTTCGGTATGCGCTTTAAAATGGGCGAGGTATCGGGAATGAATGATGTGGGCGAGATGATAGACATTATCCGCAGCAGAGGAAAATAAGAAAGTAAGCAAAAAATAAAAGCATAACGGCTGATAATTTCAAGCTGTTATGCTTTTTGCATTTCTACCTGTTTCACAAATAGTGCGGTGAAATGCCACTTTGATATGTGCAGATTTTATTTTAAGACTTAAAAATGAGAAAATTTCACTTTGATTCTATGTTATATCATATAAATAGCTTTGCGAAAATACTGGGCATATTATGGATAATAAACAAAGCGCTGTTTTTGACTTGCTGTTCCGTTCAGATTTGCAAAATCCGAGCAGAAAGGGTAAAATAAAAAAATAGAATAAATTGAATCAAAGAACAGAGGTCATTTTTATGTCATCAACAGCAACAGTAAAAACTCAGGCGGCGAAAACACGTCTTTTAGCATTATCGGGACTTTTTGCGGCAATGATATTCGTGCTTACCGCATATCTTCACATACCGACAGGCGCAGGCTATACACACGCTGGCGACGGTATGATATATCTTGCGGCTTGCCTTCTGCCAACACCATACGCAGTGTGTGCGTCTGCTTTAGGCGGAGCGCTTGCAGACGGTCTTACAGGTTTTATCATATGGGCACCTGCGACAATCATCATCAAAGCCTGCACAGCACTTTTCTTTACAAACAAAAGCGAAAAGATAATCACACTCAGAAATATCCTCGGAATAATACCATCACTTGCGCTCTGCGTAGTTGGTTACAGCCTTTATGAGGGTATATTTATGACAAAGGATTTCTCAACAGCTACCATAGTTGCTGCATTCGGTCAGACTCCGGCTTACTGCATACAGGTGCTTGCAAGCACGATACTTTTTGTAGTATGCGGCATTGCGCTTGACAAAATCAAGTTCAAGAGAAAGTTTGGGCTTTACAGCGAGTAAGATTTTTAGAAATTCAGCTTTACAATGGGTAAAGTAAGATCAAAACCGTAACACCATAGAAAAACTCCCTTTTCTGAAAATGAAAAGGGAGTTTTTGATATTTATTATCTTTAGATAACGTAATTGTCAGCTGCGCTTTCAGATGCCGCCTTTGATTTTTCCACAAGCTCGGCAAGCGTTATGTTGTCCACAACATCGTTCACAGCGTCATATATTCTCTGCCATACGAAAAGGGTAGGACATTTGTCCTTCCTTTCGCATGGATTTATCTCAGGTTCAAGACAAACCACAGGGGCAAGACTTCCCTCTGTAAGTCGCAGTATCATTCCTACGGTGTATTTGTCTGGGGTGTCTGCAAGCTTGTATCCTCCGCCTGCACCACGCACACTCCTCACATATCCTGCACGGCTGAGTACAGAAATTATCTGTTCAAGATATTTGTCGCTTATATCCTGTCTTTCAGCTATTGCTTTTATCGGCACATAGCCGCTTTCGGAATGAAGGGCAAGATCTATCATCAATCTCAGCGCATATCTTCCTTTGGTAGATATTTTCATTTTTCAGCCTCCAATGTATCATATAGAAATAGTATGATTTAATTATACTACACTTTTTCACCATTGTCAACTATGCATAGCGAAAGTTATGAAACTGGTCTGCGGTCAGATCATTCAGTTCATTTAGTTTATAAAGAAAAATCTTCTGAGTATCTGGAATATAAGGAGCGCAAGGTAAGCCAGTATAACAGGGTTTCTGAAAACGGTCCTTGAAACTGTCTTTTTGTCCAGTGCGTTTGTGCCGTCCTTGTAACGGAGTTCTTTTATCTTAGTGAAGAGAACAAGAAATCCGAAAAGTGCGATAGTTATTTCAAAAATACTGAAAATAAGGTCGGAGTGAGGTATGTTAAGCACATCTGCAAACTCAGTATAGCTTGATATGATATTGTTTGCGATATGGAGAAGTATGGTCGGGAAGATAGAGCCGCAGTTTACTGCAATGATAGCGTAGACAAGACCTGTTCCGAAAGCAGAAACTGCCTGCGGGATATTTCCGTGCATAAGTCCGAAAGCAAGAGCAGATAAAAGTATAGCAGCCGAATTTCCGTACTTTGATAGCATACCGAGGATAAGTCCCCTGTAAATAAATTCTTCTATAAACGGTCCTAAAAGCACCACATAGACAAATTGGAGCGTCAGCGATGCAGCGGACGGCGAGCTTATGGTAAAGTCGCTTGTGGGGACGGCAATTCCCTGAGTGTTAAGGAACGCAGTAAGATATGAGACTGCCAGCGAAAGCGCTATGTTTATTACAAAACAGCCCGATATCCATACTGCCGCAGTCTTTGCGCCCTGTTTAGACGGCTTGATAAAGCCGTTGAAGCTTACTTTCAGCAGGACTTTTCCCATAAGCAGTATGACGGCAAGGCTAAGGACAGTTACAGTTATGTTTGCGCTCATGCTGTACGCCGTAGATGTAACAAGTGCTTTGTGGTTATCCACAAGGTAGTTTACAACAGTATTATAACTGAGCGTAAAGCTCTTTGCAAGAACATAGTAAGTCGCATAGTAAAAGCCGTAGGCAAAAACTGTGTTGGTCAATACATAGATAAGCAAAAGCAGACCGAGTTTTGAACAGTCTTTTGAAAGGGAACGCTTTTCCATTATCCCCTCTTCGGTCATGTATACACCATTGAAATTCGGGTTGTATTGGTAGTTCAAGGATATGTCACCTCGTTTGGTCTTTGTTGTGATCGTTATAGACTATTATAGCATATTCCAAGTGTAAAATGCAACTATTAATTAAATGTAAATAAAATACGGATATTTTATTATAACTCTTGCATTTTATCAAATATGAGTTATAATATATTTAGCACTCAGAAAGTGAGAGTGCTAAAATCATGACAGCAAATAAATAATATAAACAGGTATTGGAAAGGTCGGAATTAATATGCAGACAAAGGAATTTAAAGCGGAATCCAAAAGACTTCTGGATATGATGATCAACTCGATCTATACACATAAGGAGATCTTTTTAAGAGAGGTGATCTCGAATGCAAGCGACGCTATCGACAAGCTGTATTTCAAATCTCTTACAGATACATCAGTAGGTATGAACAAGGACGATTTTGCTATCACACTTTCACTTGATAAGGAAAACCGTACTATCACTATCGCAGATAATGGTATCGGTATGACCGAAGAGGATCTTGAAAACAATCTCGGTACTATCGCAAATTCAGGATCTCTCGCATTCAAGAAGGAAAACGAGCTTGGTGATGACGTTGATATCATCGGTCAGTTCGGCGTAGGTTTTTACTCCACATTTATGGTAGCAAAGGAAGTTACCGTTCTTACAAAGGCTTACGGCTCAGACAAGGCTTACCTCTGGAAGTCTGACGGAGTTGAGGGCTATACTATCGAGGAGAGCGAAAAGCCTGACGGAGCAGGTACAACGATAACTCTTTATCTTAAAGACGATACAGATGATGAGAAATATTCTATCTACTGCGATCAGTATCAGATCCAGTCACTTGTAAAGAAGTATTCTGATTATATCCGCTTCCCGATCAAAATGGAAGTAGAGCATACTCATTATAATGAAGAGGGTAAAGAGCCTGAGGTACATAAGGAGATCGAAACCCTTAACAGCATGACCCCTATCTGGAAGAAGAACAAGAACGAGCTTACAGACGAGGATTACAACAACTTCTATATCGAGAAGTTTATGGACTATGAGCCGCCTGTTGCACATATCCATTCAAAGAACGAGGGTATCGCTACCTATGACGCTTTGCTTTATATCCCTGCAAGAGCGCCTTTCGATTATTATTCAAAGGACTATGAAAAGGGACTTCAGCTTTATTCAAGCGGAGTGCTTATTATGGATAAGTGCGCCGACCTGCTCCCTGACTGGTTCAGCTTTGTAAAGGGTGTAGTTGACTCTGAAGATCTCTCACTGAACATTTCAAGAGAACTTCTCCAGCAGGACAGACAGCTTAAGATCATCGCAAAGAACCTTGAAAAGTCCATAAAGAACGAGCTTACAAAAATGCTCAACAACGACAGAGAGAAGTATGAAAAGTTCTATGAGGTATTCGGACTTCAGTTCAAGTTCGGTATCTATCAGTCATACGGCGCAGCAAACGATACGCTTAAAGACCTCATAATGTTCCCATCATCATTCGAGGGCAAGAACGTAACTCTCAAGGAATATGTTTCAAGAATGAAAGAGGGACAGGAGAACATCTACTATGCCTGCGGCGAAACAAAGGACAAGATAGAGATGCTGCCGCAGCTTGAAAAGATCAAGGATAAGGGCTATGAAGTCCTCTACTGCACTCAGAACGTTGACGAGTTCGCTCTGAAAGTTATGATAAACTATGACGGAAAGACATTCAAGTCCATAAGCGACGCAGACCTTGACCTTGATACAGAAGAGGAAAAGGAAGAGGCTAAAAAGCTCGATGAAGAGAACAAGGATATGTTCACTTTCATGCAGGAGGCTATTTCAGATAAGGTAAAGACAGTAAGACTTTCAAAGAAGTTAAAGAGCCACCCTGTATGCCTGTCATCAGACGGCGGCGCTATCACTATCGAAATGGAAAAGGTGCTTAACTCAATGCCGCAGAATGATGGTCAGAAGGTAAAGGCTGAAAAGGCTCTTGAAATAAATCCTAACCACCCTATCTTTGCAAAACTCCAGTCGCTTTATGCAGATGATAAGGATACATTGAAGGATTACACAAAGCTGCTGTACGATCAGGCTCTGCTTATCGAGGGCATGAGCATAGAGAACCCTGTTGAGTTCGCAAACCTTGTATGCAGCCTTATGACAAAATAAACTAAACTATACTAAACTATACCCCCATAAAACTATAAAAAAAATCAGCGTACGGAAAATTTCCATACGCTGATTTTTATTTGTTTAGTTATTTCACTAGTGAGTTTTCATAAAGGTTGCAGTATACGTTAACTACGAAGGGCATAATGTAGACCACAAAGAGTATCAATGCGCCTGCCATTATAACAGCGTAGTATGAAATGCTGCATACTGTATTGTTGAATTTTATCTTCTTTCTGAATACTCCGTAAAGTACGCATAAACCTGCACCTGCGATAGTCAGAACTATTCCTGCGGCAAAGCCCTTAGGCGTTGATGTTATCTCGATATCATTTTTGCCGCTTTCCAGCTTGAACTGTACCATATCTCCCAGTACCTTGCTGTATTCTACCTGCTTGCCGTTGACCTTTACATTCAGTGTGTCGCTGTATGGCAGGGATACAAGACAGTTTTGCGCCTTGTCAAGCTCACAGCTGCCTGTGAGTTTGCCCTTGTCTGCGGAAAGATTTACTGTCTGTGCATTTTCAGCGGCAGCTGAAAGCTTGTCCAGATCCATTCCGAATAATCCGTAGGACGCACATTCGCAGTCCTGAAGTACCTTTACAGTTACGGATATAGTCTGATCTTCAAATTCACCGAGATCTATAAGACCGTTTTCACGCTGGCTTGGATATTCGCTTTCGATAACGTTGTGGTTCACCATAACAAGGAAACTCTTGTTTATCGGTTCGTTAAGCGCATTTGACGGCTGGTCAAAGCAGTCAAAATATAAGCTCTGTCTGCCCTTTACCTCAATGGTGTAATTGAAAGTCGAGCCGTTTTTAAAAGTATATTTACCTTCTTTGTTCTTTGCGATAGCCTCGGGGTGTTCGCTCTCATAGAAAGTAACGATCTTATCCTCGGAGTCTGAACTGCCGAGGGTGTTTTCGTAAACATACTGCTGTATCTCACCTCTGGTGACTTCTGGAAGTTCAGCGTCTGTTATCGCATTGTCTGTAAGAAGTCCTGACGGGATATAGTGATCTGACTTGTCGATATTGTATATCTCGCCGTCATAAACTGTGCTTTCGCTTGTCTTGCCTGTGTGGATAGTGTACTTGATGTTCATAAGTGCGTCGGTAAGCTCCGTTCCGCCGTATGAGCCGACTTCCATCCAGTAGGAAGAATAACCCAGCCTCTTCATCATATACATATAATCCTTG
>Ga0129310_1001179_pt1 | contig 24375 bp, 19 predicted proteins | sample Go1ome_2_FD_94433 | JGI IMG/M metagenome (GOLD analysis project Ga0129310, IMG submission 94433) | Western lowland gorrila individual fecal microbial communities from Wisconsin, USA - Go1022A metagenome | ecosystem: Host-associated > Mammals > Digestive system > Large intestine > Fecal | place... | reverse complement strand
TGGCAAGGAGGTGCTCTACCACTGAGCTATTTCCGCATTGGCGACCCGGATGGGACTCGAACCCACGACCTCCGCCGTGACAGGGCGGCATTCTAACCAACTGAACCACCGGGCCAATGTCAGTATGTCTGACAGTTATATATATTACCATACGTTTTGCGTTTTGGCAAGATGTTTTTTGAAAAAATTTTAGAGAAGCTTCTTCAGTGACGAAAAAGGGGCCTTTTGGCAGAGTAGATTTGTGTTTGAGTACCATCAGAAATTACATCACTCTCAAACTTGACGCTGTACACTTATAGCATAGTGTAAGTTTGAGTACCATCAGAAATTACATCACTCTCAAACCCGCACCACGCATATTTTTCTGTTGGTCAAGTTTGAGTACCATCAGAAATTACATCACTCTCAAACGGTGTTTTTCCCGCCGAAAAAAAAATAAAAGTTTGAGTACCATCAGAAATTACATCACTCTCAAACTAACTGCAGGAGGTTCTTCAGGTGAAAAAGGTTTGAGTACCATCAGAAATTACATCACTCTCAAACTGCCAAGGTTAAAAGCTCTGTATGCATCATGTTTGAGTACCATCAGAAATTACATCACTCTCAAACAAAGGAAGGAAGTGTAAATAATGGATACATGTTTGAGTACCATCAGAAATTACATCACTCTCAAACTTAATAATGGCTATTATTCCCGCACTACATGTTTGAGTACCATCAGAAATTACATCACTCTCAAACGGTTAGAGTTTTTCTGTTTAACCCTAACACGTTTGAGTACCATCAGAAATTACATCACTCTCAAACTCTCTACCATTCTTAACTATGCGGAACTATGTTTGAGTACCATCAGAAATTACATCACTCTCAAACTGTCACTTGTTAGCTATAGGCTACTAGCGCGTTTGAGTACCATCAGAAATTACATCACTCTCAAACCGCAACAGTTGTGATATCGGCTGTTGCCTGGTTTGAGTACCATCAGAAATTACATCACTCTCAAACAAAGGAAGTGTAAGTAATGGATACATTAGAGTTTGAGTACCATCAGAAATTACATCACTCTCAAACGAGGTAGACTAACAATGCCTAGTCAGAGAAGTTTGAGTACCATCAGAAATTACATCACTCTCAAACTCGTTTGCATCAAACATTTTTACTTCCTCCGTTTGAGTACCATCAGAAATTACATCACTCTCAAACCGTCGGTAAAATCTTCTTCAGCGATTTTATGTTTGAGTACCATCAGAAATTACATCACTCTCAAACTGAATACAGGATTGTTACGCAGATGCTCCAGTTTGAGTACCATCAGAAATTACATCACTCTCAAACAAAAGAAGTTATAATGAGTTCCGAGAAGAAGTTTGAGTACCATCAGAAATTACATCACTCTCAAACTAGGCTGGCTACCGCCTATTTATCTCCGTCGTTTGAGTACCATCAGAAATTACATCACTCTCAAACGGAGGGGAAAACGGCTGTCCATCCGTTCCGGTTTGAGTACCATCAGAAATTACATCACTCTCAAACAAGCTGAACGAAGCAGACAACGTGCTGAAGGTTTGAGTACCATCAGAAATTACATCACTCTCAAACTCACATTCACAGACCTTGAAAGGCAGAGCCGTTTGAGTACCATCAGAAATTACATCACTCTCAAACTCTTGTCTTAAAAAACTCCATAAGTTCTTCGTTTGAGTACCATCAGAAATTACATCACTCTCAAACAAGGCGTGTTACGCCAGCCGGGACAGTAAAGTTTGAGTACCATCAGAAATTACATCACTCTCAAACGACGCGTACCGTCGGGATATCCCGCTCAGCGTTTGAGTACCATCAGAAATTACATCACTCTCAAACATAAGAATATTCTCAAAGAAGAGAAAGAAAGTTTGAGTACCATCAGAAATTACATCACTCTCAAACATTAATTTTGTCAGTGAGCAAGAAGGTATTGTTTGAGTACCATCAGAAATTACATCACTCTCAAACCTCAAATTAAGAGATTGTCCACGAATGAAACTATCATCACCATAGCGTAATTTCCTCAGGTGCTTACAAAAACATTATAAATCACTCAAATTTTTTTGTCAAAATCATTTAATCAAACATAAATCTGCATCAACTATACTCACAGCTTCTTCTGCAAGCTCATCACCAATATTATTCTCCAGTAGCAGCAACTGTATTTTTCTGTAAAAAGCTTCTTTATAGAACTCATGCAGCTCTTCACTCATCAAGTACGTTTTCAAATTTACGAACGTCAATATCTTTACCTTTTGAAACTTGCTGCAGACATCTAAAAAGTATACCAGTCCCTCTAAAAAATTTCCTTCGCCAGCTTCAAATTCCACTTCAAGTGCTTTAAACATACTTTGTAAATTAAAATCATCCTGAAATTTAAGCGCATAATCTACCTGATTCAGCAAATCATAAATATACTCCGCTATCTGTCCCTTTAGACTGCATGTCTTCAAATAATTTTCTTCATTCAGTCCCAGCTTGCCAAGCTCATTATATAAACCAGTTAACGCCTTGCGTGAATTGATGTCCAAAGCAAACGGATTTAAAATCAGGCAGATTTCCTTATCTATTCTCATTGTTTTATTATTATCAGATAAAACAAATCCACCCTCTTCCCCGCTAATCTGCTTATCAAGCTCTTGAATCATTCTTCGAAAAAGCTCTTTTTGCTCAATCACTAAAACGTTAACCTTGTTTTCCTGAAAAACAAGCTGCTGCTCCAGCTCTGTATAAACCAGTTTCATAATACTACCAATCTTTCATCACTATTCAAAACATCATTATGTGCTTCTCCGACCAAAACCTCCATGCGTGAAAACTGGCGTTCCGTAACCGTAAGCAACTGTACCAGTCCATCTGACGGCAAATTCAGCTTAATATTTTTAATAACAGCGTCAGCAGCCACAGCATTAAGTGCAATCTTGCAATAAACCGATTCTTGCATCATCATAAACCCATTTTTTAACAGATATTTACGAAAGATCCTATAGGAACGCTTATTATCAAGCGTAGTAACAGGCAAATCAAAAAGAACTAATATTCTCATAAATCTATAGCTCATAATACATCATACAAAGCTGCTCCACTTGATTACGCTCACATCATTACTGTTCAACGCATCAAAAACACTCTTGCAATAAAGCTTAATAGCATAATTAAGTGTAACCTGCTTTTCGTTGTTTACAACATTTTTATTCAGTACATCCAAAACCTCGTGCTTCTGTTCCTTGTCAAAGCAATGAAGCTTTTCTTTTACCAACATATCATATATCTGATAATCAACAAAAGGTCGCAGCGGCTCCATAATATCCGATCCCAAATTAAATGCATTGAAAATATTATCATGAATCAGCCCTAATTGTGTAAGATAACCATTGGCAGCTATCTCTCTGTTGCACGCAGAAAGTAAGACCATATAACCATAATTCAAAGCTGAGTTGACAGCAATATCATCTGCTCTGGTAAATCCAAGTCCAAAAATAGAGTTAAAATAAACTTTAGCAGCATGACCTTCTCTGTTGCTGGCATCGCGATACTGTAACTGCGCCGCATATTCCTCCAGCATAGCTGCTGTATCCAGCCCTAACTTCTTCAACAAAGCAGCTTGCATCTTGATTTTGGTATATATAATTGCCGTACCAACATCACCTTTAGTGCTTTCACTCCAAGCTATCTGCTGCTTTATTTTAGCACTGACATCATGCGCTCCATAATAAGGGATAAGCTCAGCCGAAGGATTCCTCTTGCTATCGCAAAAAATCACCTTTATTTTTCTATCCATCATTTCCGCAAGCAAAGCCGCTGTCAATGAAACCTGCGTTGTTTCAATAAGCAGTACTGAAATTTCATCAAGATGGACCTTGGTGGTCCGCTCTCCGCGAACCACCATATAGCCCAATTGTAAATCCAGCTTTGCCCGTGTACTTATAACAATTACACGCCAGCTCATAGCTTCATCAGATCCACTTCCTGTTCAAAAACACCTGTAGGAGATTGATTAATCAAGATGCACTGCTTACACTTTTTTATATTTGTGCTAACTTGTATTTTCCCGCAAGTACTTCCTTTTTCTAGTAATTTAAAATCTGCAGTCGCACTTGCGCATTTAAACAATTTTAAAATTTCTTTTATGACATGGATTTGCTTAGATAAAGGTAATATTGAAAACTGCTCTCTCTGTTCTTTTAAAGTAGAAGTCTGAGAAGCAGGCCTGTTTTTATATAAATTATTAGCTGATTTAGCAAGTAGCATATCATATAATTGCATATTAGCTTCTAAACTAATACCCCACGTATTATCATAAAAAGCTAATCTGTTGCGCGCTTTTTGCTTCCTCACTTCATCACCATTTTCATCAGCAAGAATCTCTTCATTCACTGCCAAATCACTCTCATATTTAAATGCTTTTTTCAGATAAGCAATGCTATCTTCGTTTATACATAATTGACCGGCAACATAGAATATTAGCTGTTTTCCTTGTCTACCAGAAATATGCATAGGAAAACCGTTAATCTTAAACAAGCTATATTTTTTTATTTTAGGAATCTTTATTTCAGGCTTGCAAAGCTGTACAACTTCTGTAAGATAATCTTGTACCGCCTTTTCTCCTTGTTTGGCATAAACAAGCGGTATACCTTCTATGGAAAGCTGCATAGATCCTTTTTTTCCTTCTGATTTGACTAAAGCGAAATACGCTGTAGTCAAGGAATCATAGCCACCATACTTCTCTACGGATAAACCTGCTTTCAAAGGCAGTTGGCCACTCTTTGCTTTCAAAGGATTTTGTTTAAACAATTCTCCTTTGCCTTCTAGCGGTTGTCTGGTAAAGAGAATATTGTTCTTATGCATAGTCCTTGCAACAGTTGCCATTGTACCGTCTTCACCGCCAAGCCAGGCAATTTCACCATCACGTTTAATGCTAAATTTATAGAAAATCTCCGGTTTCAGGCTATAGCGTCTGTTATCCTGATTTTTTGTAATAAAGTTCAAAGGGTTAGCAGTAAATTTCACATGATAGCAATTACCCACCACGATATTCAGATAAGCGTCTTTGGCATGATGCAAATCATTAACATCACGGCATTTTACAAATTTAAACTGCTGACGGAAATCAGATACATTGCCGGCCTTTACATATACAACCTCACTGTTCTGATAAGCTGTCTTTAAAATAGCAGCAACAGCTTTAGTCGACTGCCTGGTTTCCACAAGCTGTCTGCTGATAAATCCGGCCAGCTCTTCATCTCGCAGTTGTGTGCTGCGCGTCAAACGTTCATACTTTCTCTCATCAATGAACCCCTTATCATAAAGAAGTTTCCAGAAGCTATGCATTTTAGTGCGAATAGCTGCATCAAGCGGATATGTGTCTGTTTTTGCAGCATTAACCTGCTTTTTAACAAGCACCCTGTTACTAAGGCTGTCGTCCTTTGTTTTAGAACGCGGATAGATATGATCAATATCATACAAATTATTGTCATACAGAGAGGCTAATTCTATTCTTTCGCCCGTATACATGCAGAGTCCCATCTGCGTATAGTAAAGATAGAGCTTATCACTGCGCAAATCCTCTTCCTTTTTGGAGCTCAACTGAGTTTTAAGCGCATTAAACTCATCTTTACGAGGCATAAAATCAATATTTTCTTCCCTGCACTTTTTGTATAAATCCTGCAATTTTTTCAGGCGACTGTCAGTACGCTTGCTTTCTTCCTTGCTTCTGGCCATCTCAATAAAAATACGCTTTGGCTCGCAACCCATGATTTTCTTGATTTCCTCCAAAATCGTCAGCGTCTGCCAGATAGAACGCTTAACCGAAGGAGAAACGTAAAGATCTTCCACGTCTTTGTAAGTAAGCTTACCATTACTGCTTTGTCTGCTACCATTAAACTCTTTAATCTTGCCAATAAAATCATAAGAACAATAGCTGCTCAAAAGCTCCATGAAATTCTTATTTGTATGACGCAAAGCACTAATAATAGTGACAAGTTCACCAAAAGCCTTATCCTCATAAGCAATAGCACTGCTATTCAATAAAGTTCCAGACAGTCTGCCCCAATCTTTATATTTCAGTTTTTTGATAGCTTTGATTTGATCATCAGCAATCTGCGGATAAGTATTTTTTATTTTAGTGACCAGCATCTTTTTCTCGTCACAGAATAAGGTTATCCATCTGATAATATTCTCAATTTCATCTCTATGCAGTTGAATATAATCTTCACCGAAAATTCTTCTAAAATCATTATATGATTTCATCGAAGCATTAATCTTATCATCAATGCCTCCGATGTTTTGGAAAGAAATATTTTCCTGCCTAAAAAATCTTTCTAATGTTTTCTTGGTAACCTTTGAAGTTTTCGCAAGGAAAAGCTGCTTAAAGATTTTTTCCAGCACATCAACAGGTAAGCGTTCGCCATCAACAGTAATATTGTTAATTGCGTTACGCACCATAAACTCCGAATACAGCAATGATTCCTTAGGAAGTACGTCTTCACCGACAAGATACGTGCATTTTGCTGTCATATTGGTTATAAACTTTTCTGCACTCTCTTCCAAATTTACAATTTCAGTAAAATTCCAAGGATAAATTTTTTCATTCTTACGTACAACCCAACATCTGCCCTGTTCTCTGGACATACGTGTCCCCGCAAGCGGACCTACATAATATGGTATTCTGAACTTAACAATCTGTTCAATTTTTTCACGCACAGAAAGACCGTTATTATCAGTCTCACCTAAAAACGGTAAATAGCCCTCAGCATTATCAAGAATGCATTTTAATTCCGCTAAATGCACCTGGATGGGAATGATGCCATTATCCTTAGTTGTTTGTTTAGGAAAAGCAAATCCATTGGTAATGCGAAACAGTAAACGTTCCTCCTCTGTTTTGGCATCATCAATACTCGTAATTTCCTGCATTATCTTTTTATATTCTGCAATACCTTCAAGTTGCTTCTTTAAATCCTTGCAAAAATCAATCTGATTACGTCCTTTGATTCCTTTAGCATATTTCTCGTAAGAAATATCTCCATCCTGCCTGAAAATCTTATTATATAAAGGCTTACCTTTAAGCATGGATTTCAAAACAGCCAAATCCCGTTTATGATCTTCATAAACCTGCACCTTACACTCAGAAAGCAGATGCTGTTCACCTTCATCTTTTTTACTTGTATCAAGATGCAATATTTTTGCCAGCAAACTCCAATCATAAATAGCTTTGAAACGGAGTAACCCTTCGTAACGCTCCCCTAATGCTGCTGTAAGCACAGGCTCAAATTCATTCAAATCATCATCTTGAAAGCTTACTGATTTCTTTTCACATTCATCTAATTCTTCATCAACAAATAACTCTGCTAACTTAGCTTTACCACCACTAAAAAGCTGTATAATAGCTTTCTGCTGTTTTGTCTGTGCCGGTAATAAACTCTGCATCGCTTTCTGCTTAGTAGTACGTCCTAAGTTTACATCGCACAAAACTTTAGCCAATTCATCTATATTTTGACATGACCAATCTTCAATTCCCATCTCATCACGGACATAATTCTCAACCTCACTGAAAACCGCATTAAAATCGTTTACTTTGGAAGCATCAAGATTATCAAACAAAAAATGTCCACGATGCTTAGCAATATGCTGCACAGCAAGATAAAGTAAGCGCACATCAAACGGTCCCGCCTGCGTTGCCAATGCATACCGCAAATGATACATTGTAGGATATTGCTGATAAAAATCCTTATCTGTGTAATTTTTATCAACAAATAAATTATATACTGCCTTATCCCGCTTATCATCCAAATGTAAACGGCTATCCTCTAAACGCATAAAGAAACCGGGATCAACCTTAGCGATTTCCTCCGCAAATAATTCCTGTAACATCTTAAGACGCCATGTTGTTCTGTCAATTCTGCGTCTGCCGGAACGAAAAACTCTTGTAGAAGCTGCAGTATTGGCAGAATCAAAAAGTCTGATTCCCCATAATGCTTTGCCATTAAATTTTAAAATATTATAATTTGTATCCGTAACAGCCCAGCCAACAGATGCATCACCCATATCTAAGCCGATATAATAATCACAATTCTTTAATTTTTGCATATTGACAAACCTCCACAGATGAAATATACTATGAATAACTTCTTGAGTACCATCAGAAGTTACATCACGAGTTCAAAAAACATGATTTATTCAAATCGTCTTCTTCAGAAGACCCCACAGTGTGTGGAACTAAAGCTTGCTTCGGCAGGCTTTTTTGTTTATTTCAAAAAAATTCATGTACAGTATATTAAATTAATTCTACAGCAAATTTAAAAATCCTTTATTTATAAAAAAACTGCTTATAATTCGGTATCACTTTTTCTTTTAAAGCCTTGCTATAACGTATTATAGCATATGCAAATGACAGTTTTTGTCTATCTTGCCAGCTTTGCTTACATTTATAAAAAATTTTTAAGGCATTTTTGATCAGTATTTTTATTTTTTTATTAAACTTAAACACCAAAACCGCCGTCAGAACCTGCAATCCAACACATTCTGACGACGGTTTATTTTATATCTCGAAAATCACTCTAAGTACATTTTTTTCAGCGCCAATTTATCCACCTTACCGCTTTCATTATGCGGCAGCTGCTCCATGAAAACAAACTGCTTGGGCAGCTCATAATCCGCCAGGCTTTGGCGCAGCAGCTTAACCAGCTCCTGCTTGCCGTATTCACGCGCCGCCCCCACAAAAGCAATAAGCACATCGGCATCGTCCACATGACGGCAGATTACTGCAGCCTCCTCAATGCCCTCCAGCTCGGTCAGCGCGGTGCACACCTTGACAGCAGAAACCTTGCGTCCGTTGACGCTCACAATATCATCCGTGCGCCCCAAAAAGTGCAAGCGTCCTTCCGCATCCAGCTGTCCCCTGTCCTTCAGGGAAAACGGCAACGAAATTTTCTCCACATGATAAGGCGTATCAATGAAAATTTCTTCATTATAGACACTCACCTGCACGCCCTTGAACGGACGGCCGATAAGTGTGCGGTCATCCGTCATTTCCGTAGCCTTGATGTAGGTAATGTAATTCAGCTCGCTGGCACCGTAGTACAGCGTGATATCCGCATTGGGGAATACCTGCAGCAGCTTGTCCGCCTCCTGCCTGCCCATGCTCTGCGAGCCGCTGATGATACTGCGCACACGCAAATCAGGCTCGCGCAGAAATTTTGGCAACAGTAAAAGCTTAGACGGAATCAGGTAAATTGCGTTCACCGCATAGCGCTGCATCAGCTGCAGCCAATGGCGCGGACGGAAGCGCTCCGTCACTACCAGCGTACCGCCTGCCGCCAGCACGCCCATATAAATATTAAGGTTGCCGGTAAAGGCCAGGCTTCCCTGACAAAAAATCACTGTCTGCTCATCAACGCCGAAAACACGATTCTGCTCCGGGAAAAAGTCCGCCCAGCTATGATAGCTGCGCCACAACAGCTTGCTTTTGCCAGTGCTGCCGCTGGTCATAACGCCCATGCAGGCCGCTTCGGGAATAGCCTCGCAGCTGAACTGCTGATTTTTGCTAACCTCGGTAGCAATAATAGGCACAGTTTTTGTACCGCTGTAGGCCAAAAAGCTGATTAACTGACGGGCGATGCTGCTTTTATGGATAAAAATTGCCGGAGCGCTAAAATCCGCTTTACTGCGCAGCCTGCGCGCCTCCTGCGCCAGTCTGCCATAGGTATACTCCTCTTCATCCTCTATAAGAGCGAGCTTATCCTGTTTTTGCTGTGCGATTAAGGTCAAGTAATCCATTTGCTTCACTCCACTCTTTCCAGCAGCAGCGCCGTACCTACGCCGCCTGCTGCTGCTACGCTTGCGGCGCCGTAGCGTCCGCCCTTCTGCTTCAGCGCCTCCAACAGATGCAGCGTAATTATGCCGCCGCTGGCACCATAGGGATGACCGTAGGCCAGCGCCCCGCCGAACACATTATATTTATCAGTGCTGTGCGGAAAGCTGCGGGCAAACAGCACATCAATTACAGCGAAGGCTTCGTTCAGCTCAAAGTCTGCGATATCCTGCTCCTGCAGTCCATGTTTTGCCAACAGCTTTTGCAGCGCGGTTATTGCAGTACGCGGACTTACCAAAGGATCACCGCCGCAGGCTGTGCTGCCCAGCACTCTGGCCTGCGCCTTTAAGCCGTGCTCCTGCAGATATTTTTGCGAGCACAGCACCACAAAGGCCGCGCCATCGTTAATCAGGCAGGAATTGGCCGCCGTAATAAATTCGCCGCCCTCCAGCACCTTGGGCATTCTGTCGAGCAGGCGCTGGCTCATACGAGGTCTGATGCCTTCATCCTTAACAGCACCGCAAACCGGAGCGATAATATTCTGCAGCAGCCCCTGCTCGCGCGCCTGCGTTGCGAGCGCATGGCTGCGCAATACCCAACTGTCCATTTCTTCTTTAGTAATGCCTTCGCGCTTGGCAGCAAGCTCCGCACCCTCCAGCATTACCGTTTCGCGGTGAATTCCCGGCATAAACTTGGCTACGCTGTACCAGTCGTCGCCTGCATAATCCGGGTGATTGGGATTATAGCCGCGTCTTGGCTGCGTAGAGCTGCTTTCAAAGCCACCGGCAATAATTACATCAGCCTCGCCGCTGTTTATCTTGGCTGCGGCAACAGCAATGCTTTCCAGGCCGCTGCCGCATTGTACGTCCACCGTAAAGGCCGGCACCGAAATATCTACGCCTGCCGTCAAAGCCATCAGGCGCGCAATATTGCCGCCGGCACCCACACCGTTGCCGGCAATGATATAATCAGGCGCGCTCAGCTGATATTTTTCCATCACCTGCTTAAGCACCTCCGCCCCCAGCACCTCCGCCGGGATATGACGATACATACCGTTGACTACGCCCACGTAGCTACGCAGGCCACCTAAAATATATGCATTTTCCATCTTAACACCTCTATATCCGAAAAAAGCTGCCTGCCACCTGCCTTCCGGCAAATAGCTGACAGCTCTTAAATTATACCTTATTTATCTGTTATCAGTAAAGATACGGTTAATCGGTCCTGCGATAACTGCGGCAGCCAAGCATTTAACAATATCCAGCGGAATAAAGGGCAACGCGCCTGTCAGAATCGCTTTATCCCAGGGCATACCGGTAATCAGCTTCAGCTGTACAACACCGAACACATAAATCAGCGGAATGCCGATAACACAGCCAAGCAGAGCGTAACGCTTGAAGTTGTATTTTTCGCCTCTGAAATATGCCAGGAAAACAGCGGTAACCAAGAAGCCGATAATATAACCGCCAGTAGGTCCGAACAGCTTGCCCGGTCCTGCACTGCCGCCGGTAAATACCGGCACGCCTGCCAAGCCTACCAAAAGATAAACCAGCATGGTCATAAAAGCCTGCTTAGCGTTCAGCACATAGCCTGTAAGATTTACAATCAAAGTTTGCAATGCAAGCGGAGAAAGAGAAAACGGCAGCGGAATAATAATATACGCAGATACGCAGTTCATTGCTACCATCAGCGCCATCTTCGTCATTTCCGCAGTCTTGTTGACGTTTGCGCCTCTATGATTCTTATTGATTTCTGTACCAGAAGTTGTCATTTTCATACACCAGCCTTACTATAATTCTTTAATCACAAAAACATTTATTGCTCCCACATAAGCAGCAAGCTGTCCTTCTGTCCTGTAGATGCACAGCTCGTCGCCTGCGTAAACAGGAGCGACAAAGGTAATGCGCCAGTCCAGCTCTGTCAACGCCAGCTCACGCTGCAGCCAGGCAGCCATACACAGTCCCGGCACGATGGGATGCTCACCCTTATGAATAACATTCTCATCACCTGTATAAGCAACATAATCCGCTATCTCCTGTGTTGTAAAGGTGTGCTTTGTCAGCAAATCTCCCTTAATTGCTTCGGGCTCCAGCGGCTTCGTGCCTAATTTATGCTTAGGCAGCACCAAAAATACCCGCAGCTCTTTAGCCAAACTACCGTCTGCCGCAGTTCCCGCTACACGGATGATTGATTTGCGTTCCTTCGCCAACAGCACCTGATTATCCATTGTCTCCGCAGGCTTATGAATATGTGCTTCTGCTCCTGCCAGCACCCAGCCGCCGAAGAATTTGGCATCGCTGTCCGCCAGCTTATGTGCAAGCTCTAACATTTTTGCAGTTTCCTTTCATCTGAGCAGCTTATTGTTATCTGCTTCACGTGCTTTATTATAATGCAAGTGATGTAAATAGTCAACTTATTACATGCTTTTGGTTTACCATTACGCTAAAAGAAATGCCGCAAAGCATTTCCCCTCTCACAGAAAGAAGTAAACCGCTCCTCCTATCAGCAGCAGGCCCAGAAAATTATAGTACAAAAAGGTACGTACATATTTTCCTGCCTGCGAGGGATGCTCTGCAGCATATAATTTGTAGGAAATAACACTCGCCATCGAAGCGATCATTGTACCAAGACCGCCTATGTTAACGCCTAAAAGCAGCGCGTCTGCTTCCTTAGTCAAGCCTGCCAGCAGCATAGCCGCGGGCACGTTGCTGAGAAACTGGCTGGCCAGCAGTCCTGTTAAATAGGTGCCTGCCGCACTGCCCATCAGCGATTGCTGCAAATAGCTTACCACCGGACTGTGGCTGATGTTGCCGATGAAGATAAAGAAACCGGCGAAGGTCACGAGCAGACTGTAATCAACCTCACGCAGGCGGCGCCAATCGCACAGGGCCACTACGCCTGCCGTCAGCAGCAAAGCCCACAGCTTGTCGAACCAATGCAGCACAGCGCCGATGTTTAACAGCAGCAGTCCCAAAAAGAGCAGCAATATTCCATTGGGAGGCTGCTGCAGCTTTGGCAGCTCCAGCTTCAGCACGCTGTCCTTGCCATGAAATAATAACAATAGCAGATACGCCAGCGAAATTACTCCCGGTACAGCCATTACGGCAAAAAAGCTGCCGGCGGTATAAGCATAATGCGCATATAAAAACAAATTCTGCGGATTACCGGGCGGCGTCAACATACTGCCGAGGTTGGCAGCCAACGTCTGCAGGATAATAATCCGCTCCATATCCATTTTTAAGGTTTTGCCGATAACCAGCGCCAACGGCACAAAGGTCAGCAAGGCCACATCATTCGTCACGAACATCGAGCTTACATAGGTCACTGCCAACAGCACCAGCTCCAGCTGACGCTTGCTGCGGCATTTGTTCAGCAGCTCTACCGCCAGCCAATCCAGAAAGCGTATCTCCTTCAGCTCCGCCACCACCAGCATCAGCGAAAGCAGTATCGCCAGCACGTCAAAATCTATATAGGCAAGCTGCGGCCTACTGTAAAGGCTGCTTACGGCAGCCAAAATAACCGCTATACACAAAACAGGCTCACGCCGCCAATAATTCTTTAATTTCTGCATCAACAAAAAGTCACTCCCAGTTAGCCTGCGCCGCGCACAGCGCCAGCGCCGATACGCGCGCCGCACCTGCGTCCAGCAGCACCTGTGCCGCTTCCGCAAAGGTGCTGCCCGTAGTATAGATATCGTCGCAAAGCAGTACATGCTTGCCGCGCACCCTGACATGAGGCAGCAGGGCAAAGCAGCCTGCCAGCTCCTGCTTTCTCTCCTCCGGCTTCAGCTCGTACAAAGGCTCCGTATGGCGCACCCGCTCCAGCAAAACCTCCATGCCCACGCTGCGTCCTTCCAAAAGGCCCGCAAACAGCTCCTGAGGCACATCAAAGCCACGCTGCTTGCGTCGCTCGGGCGCCGTCGGTACACAGGTAATAAGGTCAAACTGCTGCAGCCAGCGCATTTTAGCTGAGGGTAAAGCAAGCTCCGCTTCCTCGCGCAGCAACGGCAGCCAGTCTGCCTCACCGTCAAATTTTATTTTATGCAGCGCTTCCTTAAACACGCCCTCATATTTATAAAGCAGCAGCACGCTGTACAGAACATCCGTCGGCAGCGGGGCCGCCTGTCCCGCCAGATATTCCTCACGCGGACAGCAGGGCAGCTGACGCTGCAGCAGATATTCCCTGCGGCACTGCTCGCAGACATAGCCGTTGTCAATATTAGTCGCACACACAGCGCAGCGACGGGGAAATATAAGCTCCTTCGCCACACGCCCGTAATAAGCAAAATCTCTTAATAAACGATGCATCAGAACACCTCGCTGCTTTCCTGCAGACGCTCAGCCAGCAGGCTGTAACGCCTTTTAGTCTTGTCGTTTTCCACAGCGGTACGCACCGCGTTTTTGCTGCCGACAATCAGCACCCTTTCCTTGGCTCTGGTCACAGCCGTATACAGCAAATTGCGCTGCAGCATGATGTAATGACTCTGCACCATGAGCAAAATAACATAGGGATATTCGCTGCCCTGCGACTTATGTACGCTCATAGCGTAGGCCAGCTGCAGCTCCTCCACCTCACCCTGAGCGTAGGTAACGTAATCGCCCTCAGGACGCTCCGGAAAAGCTACCGTAACATTTTTTCCGTCTATCTTAATTACACGGCCGATATCGCCGTTGAAAACATCCTTTTCGTAATTATTGCGAATCTGCATAACCTTGTCGCCTACACGCAGCACATTGCCCGGTATGTTAACCTCAGGCTTCGCCGCAGACGGCGGATTAAGATATTTCTGCAGCAGCTTATTCAGATTCTGCACGCCGCAGGGATTCTTGTGCATCGGTGTCAGCACCTGCACCCTGCGCCAGTCACCGCCGGACGTAAGCTGGGCATAGGTACGTGCTACAAATTCCGCAGCATCCTGCTCGTTGGCAAACTCCTCCAGCGCAAACTCGCTGTCGGCACCGGCAAGAAACTCCGGCATCTGCCCACGGTTAATCTTATGGGCATTACGGACAATCGGACTTACCTCTGCCTGACGGAAAACATTTTCCAGACGTACAACAGGCATCTTATCCGAACGTATCATATCCTTGAGCACCGAGCCTGCACCAACGGACGGCAGCTGGTCCACGTCACCGACAAAAATCAGCCGGCAGCCGCCGGGAACCGCTTTAAGCAGATGATAGGTCAGAGTAATATCGAGCATTGAAGCCTCGTCAATAATAATCGCTTCCGCATCAAGGGGATCGCTGTCATCCTTGCCGAAGCAGAGGCCGTCACCCGTAGGCTGATATTCCAGCAGACGATGTACCGTTGCCGCAGGATGACCGGCAGAATCCGCCAGTCTGCGTGCGGCGCGTCCGGTAGGCGCGGCCAGCAGAATGCGGCAGCCCGCCTGCTCCAGAACGTTCAGAATGCCTTTGACAACGGTTGTTTTACCTGTACCGGGACCGCCGGTGAGCACAAAGACACCATGCTCCAGCGAAGCATAAATTGCCTGACGCTGTGCCTCCGCCAGCGTAATACCGGCATCACGCTCCCATTTGGCAATAACCTCATCCGCATTCACGCGCGTCACCGGCTTCGCCTGATCGCGCAGCTTCAGCAGACGGCGTGCGGTCTGCACCTCCGCCGTATACAGATATTCAGGATATATCAGGCGAATACCGCCCATTTCCTCCGTGCGCAGTAAATCCTGCTCCAGTAATCTGCCGAAAACCTCCTGCACCATGGCGCTGTCTACCGCCAATGCTCTTGCCGTTTCACGCACCAGCAGCTCCTCCGGCACGCAGGTGTGTCCCACGCCTGCTGCCTGCGTCAGCGCATAAGCAATGCCTGCGCGCAAGCGTTCCTCGCAGTCATGCTCCATGCCCATAGCCATAGCAATGCGGTCCGCAGTTTTAAACCCGATGCCGGTAATATCCTCCGCCAGGCTGTAGGGATTTTCCTTAATGCGGGTAATCGCCGTAGCGCCGTAGGTTGCCTGCAGGCGTGCCGCGTAACCGCTGCTCACGCCGTGCGCTTCCAAGAACACCATCAGCTCACGCAGGCCTGAAAGCTGGCTGTAGGATTCACCGATGGCGGCAGCCTTTTTGGCGCTGATGCCGCGCACCTGTGCCAGACGTTCGGGATAGGTACCTAAAATTTCCAGCGTATCCGTTCCGAAGGCTTCGACAATTCTTGCCGCCGTCACCGGGCCGACGCCCTTCACAGCGCCGGAAGCCAGAAAGCGTTCAATGCCTGCTACCGAAGTCGGCTGCAAAACCTGCAGTGACTGTATATCAAATTGTCTGCCGAATCTCGCATGCTCAATCCAGCTGCCCTCCATAGCCACATTTTCGCCCATATACGGCGCATTGCCATGATAAACAGCAGTAAAGCGTCCCTGCGCCTTGCTTTCCATACGCAGCACGCTGAACATGCCGTCATCGCTTTGAAACACTATATCATCAACTATCGCTTCCAGCTTTTCCATTTTCTCACCGCCACACGAAACAAATGTTTTTACTATAGCTATTATTATAACATAGTTTTCTCAATTAGGATAGCAATTTGACTTTACAAGTATTATAATTTTCGCTATAATTGAATGAGATATACACTATATATTGTTTCCGGCAAATCAGCGCCCTGCGCCAGAACCGGCTTTGTATTATTGTAATTATAAACATGAGGAGTTTTACACATGCAACCCAAAAAATTTACAGGAAAATTAATAGCCATAGATATGTATAACTGCGGCGTAAACGAAGTTAACGACACCGAAAAGGCAAAGATTCTGTTGCAGGAAGGCTGCGATGAATACCGCATGAACAGCCGCGAGCTGCTTGTTTGTCAGGAAGAGGGCCAAAGTGAATATTCTATCTCCGCTCTTTGCAAGCAAGGCCATGTAACTCTGCATGTATATCCTAAGCTCGGTTTCATTGCTGCGGATATTTTCAGCTGCTACGACGATGCCGACCCTGCGGGCATGGCTCGTTATCTGCGCAGCGCCTTTGACTGCGACAAGGCTAAAATTACCCTGCTGGACCGCGGCGATTTCGGCAGCAAATACGATATGAAGCCCAACCACCGCTCCAATATCAAATTCATCCGCCGCACTCAGAACGTTACCAAAAACGTCGGCGCTCAACTGAAAAAAATGATGCTCAAGCCCCGTGGCATCTAAACGGGACTGTAAGATAAACTTTTCCAGGGGTTGTATGAACAGCCCCTGTTTTTTCTTAAACCAAAGGAGATTTTTCACATGAAGTATTTAATGTGGGATGTAGACGGCACCCTCATTCTGTCCGGCGGTGCCGGCAAGGATGCCATGATTAAGGTTATCAAGGATTATTATTTTCTGGATGCCTTCGATTTCAACAAGACACTGGCAGGACGCACTGACTCGGACATCATCAAAAGCGTTGTTACCCGTCTGCGCGGACGCTGCAACAGCGCGGAAGCAGCAGGCTTGCTTATCCGCTACCATATGGAGTTGCCCAAGCAGCTGCCGCTGCACAAGGGCCGTGTTTTGAAAAACGTGGAGAAAACGCTGCAATACTTCTGCCAGCCTGACAGCCGTTACTGCAATTGCCTGCTCACCGGCAACACCAGCACCGGCGCCCATCTCAAGCTGCAGCATTTCGGTCTGGACCAATATTTTAACCACGAGCACAGCGTCTTCGGTGAAATCAGCGAAAACCGCGAAATGCTGGCTAAGGTTGCCTTCCACCGTCTGTATATGCAAAACGAGCAGGCCAAGCCCAACGAGCTTATTTTTATCGGCGATACACCTAACGACGTGCGCTGTGCCAATGCCATCGGTGCACCCTGCCTGATTATTTTGGAAGGCTCCGGCTATAAGCCTGAGGATTTTGCCGAGGTTAAGCCTTGGAAGATTATCGACTGTCTGCCGGACGATCCCAAACAGCTGGAGCTTCTGCTGGACGAAGCAGAAAGCTATACAGGAGGCCAAAATGCGTAATAATATTTTCAAGACTTTGCTTACGCTTCTGGCTATCGGCATCAGCAGCACAGCTTTTGCATACAGCAACAGTGATTTGCATGCGGTACTGAACGGAGCAAGCTGCCCCGGTGGTGACCTTTCCGGTGCCGATTTATCGGGAATGGATTTATCCGGACGTGATTTTACCAACACCGATTTTACCGAAGCACGTCTGGATGCTACCAAGCTGGACAAAGCCAAGCTGCAGGATGCCTGCTTTCAAAGCGCACTGCTGCCCAACGCCAGTCTGCGCGGTGCCAATCTGGCATATGCCAACTTCCGCTATGCCAATGCCTCCGGCAGCGATTTTACCAACGCCAGCCTGCAGGGAGCATATCTCAACCGCTGCCAGCTGCGTGGCGCACAACTGCTGAACGCTAATCTGCAGCAGGTCAAGGCACAGGAGGCTTCTATGGACGGCGTACAGGCTGATTACGCGGACTTCAGCTTTGCCAACCTGCCCTACAGCTGGCTGCGCCGTGCCAGCCTGAAAAACGCAATTTTTCATGGCACTAACCTGTACAGCTCCCATATGGAGCGCAGCGACCTGACGGAAGCAGACCTGCGCAGCAGCAAGCTGGGCCACAGCAGCCTGAACAACAGCAAGCTGGACAAGGCGCTGCTGGACAAAGCATTTTTGGAATACGCTGACCTGCGCGGTGCGGAAATGAACTATACTCAGTTCGGCACAGCATTTTTGGATAATGCAAAATTGGATAAATAAATATAACCCACTCAGCAAAAAAGCTCCGGCAACTGCCGGAGCTTTTTTTGCGCAACTGATCAGGAATAATCCTGTTTATTAATCGTCAGTCCTGAGGATAAAACCCAGAAGGAGCATAACTGAGATTAATCATAATATTTTTCACTTGAGTATAGTGGTTCAAAATCATCTTGTGAGTTTCACGGCCGATGCCGGAGGTTTTGTAACCGCCGAAGGGAGAATGCTCCGGAATCTGGTTATAGGTGTTCACCCACATACGGCCGGTTTCCACATTGCGTGCTACACGGATAGCCTTGTTGATATCCTTAGTCCAAACAGCACCGCCGAGGCCGTATTCACTGTCATTAGCCATAGCAACAACCTCATCCTCATCGTGGAATTTGATAACTACGGCAACAGGTCCGAAGATTTCCTCCTGTGCCACACGCATATCATTGGTTACATTGGTAATCAGCGTAGGTTGCATGAAGGCACCCTTGGCCAGTTCACCCTCGGTAAAGCGTTCACCGCCGCAGGCAATAGTAGCGCCCTCCTGCTTGGCAATTTCCACATAGCTCAGGATTTTCTTGATCTGGGTTTCGTTGATTTGAGAACCCATCTGCGTATCATCATTCCACGGCAGGCCCACCTTAACCTTGTTGAAGGCTTTGACTAAAGCCGGTACGAATTTATCGTAAATGGTATCCTGCACGAAGATACGGCTGCCGGCACAGCAAACCTGACCTTGGTTAAAGAGAATACCTAATTGAGCGCCGTCAATCGCCTGATCAAAGTCGCAGTCATCAAAATAAATGTTGGCACTCTTGCCGCCCAGCTCCAAGGTTGCCGGGATAATGCGTTCTGCCGCAGCCAAGCCTACATTACGGCCAACCTCGGTGCTGCCGGTGAAGGCCAACTTGGCAAAGCCCTTGTGCTCCAGCATATATTGACCGGTTTTGCTGCCCGCACCGGTAATAACATTGAACACACCTGCAGGCAGTACGCCGTCAATCAGACGGGCAAATTCCAGAATGGAAAGGCTTGCTTCCTTAGAAGGCTTCAGTACAGTGCAATCGCCTGCTGCCAGTACCGGCGCCAGCTTCCACGCTGCCATCAGGAACGGGAAGTTCCAGGGAATAATCTGGCCGACTACGCCGATAGGCTCACGCAGGATGATGGACAGGAACTGTTCGTTAAGTACGGAAGCCTGACCTTCCTCCGCCAGAATGCAGCCGGCAAAATAACGGAAATGCTCTGCCGCCATCGGGATATCCACGTTCATGGTTTCACGAATCGGCTTGCCGTTATCCATGCTTTCTACCATCGCCAGATGCTCTTTGTTAGCATCAATAATATCGGCAATTTTATTCAGCAGAGCAGCACGCTGTGCCGGAGTAGTCTTTTTCCAGGTTTTGAAGGCTTTCCAAGCTGCTGCGGAGGCTGCCTCTACATCCTCACGGCTGCCCTGAGCGCAGACTGCCAGATGGCTGCCGTCTGCAGGGCTTTCTGCATTATAGGTTGCGCCGTCGGATGCGTTGCGCCACTCTCCGTTAATGTATAAACCATATTGTGCTTGTAATTTTACTTTTTCCATAATAATGATAATCCTCCTCATTTGGCTCTTGCCCTTCACGCCGTTGTGACGGGACTTGTTTTTGTGATGTCACTATTGTATAATCAAAATGGTTCTATTAAAAGAATCAAAAAGCAAAAACATTTTAGAACCAAGGAGAAACAACACCTATGTTAACATATGACTTAGATAAACGCGGCAGCACACCGCTCTATGATTACTTATACCAATGCATCCGTCAGGACATCATCAGCGGCAAGCTGCAGGCAGGAGAACGCCTGCCCTCCAAGCGCACGCTGGCACAGCACCTGAGCGTAGGCATCATCACCGTGGCCAACGCTTACGCCCAGCTGGCGGTAGAAGGCTACATCACCTCGCGCGAAAAGAAGGGCTACTTCGTAGAAGACGTCAGCAGCTACCGCGTGCGCCGCAAGGCTGCAGCAGCAATGCTGCCGGAGGCAGCGGAGCGCGAATACTTTGCCGACTTCAAGGCCAACCGCATCAGCCTGCAAAACTTTCCGTTGGCGACCTGGACACGCCTGATGCGAGAAACGCTTTCCGTACACAACGAAGAGCTACTCAAAACTGTTCCCTACAAAGGCGTTTACGAGCTGCGCAAGGCTATTGCCGACTATCTGGCACACAACCGTGCAATGGAGGTTGACCCATCGCAAATTATCATCGGTGCCGGTACGGAATATCTTTACGGCCGCCTGCTGCAGATGTTCGGCCATGCCTGCACCTTTGCCATTGAAGAGCCAGGCTATAAAAAATTTGCCTCCATCTCCGCCAGCTTCGGCAACCCTTGGAAATATATTCCTATTGACGACAACGGTCTGATGATTGACAAGCTGGAGGAAAGCGGTGCCGACGTAGTGCACCTTTCTCCCGCCAACCACTTCCCCACCGGCATTGTCATGCCCGTAACGCGCAGGCTGGAGCTGTTTGAATGGGTAAACCGCATTCGCAAGCGCTATATAATTGAAGATGATTACGACAGCGAATTCCGTTACACCGGTCGCTTTATCCTGCCGCTGTACGCGCAGGATACGCAAAGTCGTGTAATCTATATGAACACCTTCTCCAAAAGCCTGGTGCCCTCGCTGCGCATCAGCTACATGGTGCTGCCGCCGCGCCTTTTGGAGCGCTACGAACAGACCATGAGCTTTTACAGCTGCACCGTATCCAGCTTCGAGCAGTATACGCTGGCACGCTTTATTTCCGAAGGCTATTTTGAACGTCATATCAACAAAATGAAAAACTACTACCGCGAGCAGCGTCACAAAATTCTAGCTGCCATCCACTCCTCGCCGCTGGCCGCTGTTTCGCAGATTACCGAACGCAACGCCGGTACACATTTTGTCCTGCATATCAACACCAAACTGACGGAAGCAGAAGTGCGCAAGGCAGCACTGGCAGCAGATATGTGCCTTTCCTTCTATTCCGATTACAGTCATAATACCGAAGAAAATAACGGCTGCACGCTCGTTATCAATTACGCTGCCATCGAGGCAGATAAAATTGCCGCGGTAATAGAACGATTAAGCAGCCTGTTCCCCGAATGCAACCAGATAAGCTGAATAAATACAGACCAGATGCAAGATAACAAAAAAGCATGCACCGCTTCTTACAGCAATGCATGCTTTTTGCTTTAATTTTTACAGCTCGATTTTCTGTATGTTGGCAATAGCCTCTTTGGCTTCGGCAATAATACGCTCCATAACATCCTTGCAGGGCAGAATATCATTCAGCACGTTCAGGCTCTGACCGCACATAACGGTACCGTTGGTAACATCACCTTCCACAAGACCTCTGCGGTTGGTGCCTGTACCCATAGCCATCAGCTCTTCTTTGGGAGCACCGGCAATTTCACGGGCAGTATACGCATCGGTAAAAGCGTTCGCCAGGCAGCGTACGCCAAGATTACGGCTGTAACCGGTTGCTACGCTGTCAGTATCGGTTGCCTTGACAATGGCTTCCTTAGCAGCAGGATTCGCCGGGCATTCCTCAGTCAGCAGGAAACGGCTGCCCATCTGCACACCCGCAGCGCCCATCAGCAGTGCTGCAGCCAGCGCACGGCCGTCGCTGATACCGCCGGCAACAAGCACCGGAACAGATTTAATCTGCGGCAGTACGTTCTCCATCAGCGCCATAGTAGTCTGCTTGCCGATGTGACCGCCAGCTTCCATGCCTTCAATAACCATAGCGTCAGCGCCTGCAGCTTCAATACGCTTTGCCAGCTTAACATTAGGTACTACCGGAATAACCTTGATGCCTGCAGCATGAAAAGCAGGAATATGCGGTACCGGGTTACCTGCACCCAAGGTAACAAAGGCTACCTTTTCCTCGCACAGCATAGCAATGATTTCCGCAATGTTAGGAGCCATCAGCATAACGTTAACGCCGAAGGGCTTGTCGGTCAGAGATTTTGCCTTGCGCACCTCGTCACGTGTCCATTCCACAGTGCGGCCGCCGCTGCCGATGATACCGGCACCACCGGCGTTGGAAACTGCTGCAGCCAGCACAGCGTCACTCGTCCACGCCATACCACCCTGGATAACAGGATATTTTATACCTAAGAGCTCAGTTAATTTAGTTTTCATGATAATCACCTCGCAACAATTTTACACGCCTATTATATACTATTCTCCACGCAGTAATCGTGAATTATTTTTAAACTTTACCAAGTTTGTAAAGAATGTAACTAAGATGCAGTTTTAAGGTGCAGGCTTACACTTAATTGTAGTTTTTTGTCCATAAAATTTGACATCAAGCTATAAAAATTGTAAAATTTTATGAGTACCCTGAAAGACTTCAGGACTGTTGTTTTTTATTTTAAACTACATAGGTTGCTCAGAAAGTACCGGAGACGAAGAAGGTTGACGATGGCGTACAGAATGTACGTCGAGGAAACCTGATGAAGTATATGGTGCTTATCAGCAGCTTGCTACGTTCATTTCACGCAGGCTGCTCAGAAAGTACCGGAGACGAAGAAGGTTGACGATGGCGTACAGAATGTACGTCGAGGAGACCTGATGAAGTATACGGTGCTTTATCAGTAGCCCGTACGGTAGCACTATTAACTTAAGGGAAAGAGGTCAAAGAAAAATGCGCAGTACACAAGTAAAAAAAGGTTCAACCCGCGCAGCCCATCGCTCTCTGTTCTATGCAATGGGTTATACTGAAGAAGAATTAAAGAAACCGTTAATCGGCATCTGCTGTGCCGCTAACGAAATCATTCCGGGACATATGCATCTGGATACCATCGCTAAGGCAGCCAAATATGGCGTGCTGGAAGCAGGCGGTACTCCGATTGAATTCCCGGCTATCGGCATCTGCGATGGCATCGCCATGGGCCATGACGGTATGAAATATCCGCTGGCAAGCCGTGAGCTGGTTGCGGACAGCATTGAAGCTGTTGCCAACGGCCATGCGTTTGACGGCTTAATCCTGATTCCGAACTGTGATAAAATTGTTCCGGGCATGCTGATGGCAGCAGCCCGTCTGAACATCCCGACCGTTGTTGTCAGCGGCGGTCCTATGCTGCCCGGTCGTTATCAGGGCAGAGATATCAGCGTATCTACTGTATTTGAAGCTGCCGGCCGTTTTGAGTCCGGTCAGATTGATAAAGCAGAGCTCAGAGAAATCGAGCATTGTGCATGCCCCGGCTGCGGCAGCTGCTCCGGTCTGTTCACTGCAAATACCATGAACTGCCTGACTGAGGTTCTTGGCATGGGCCTGCCCGGCAACGGCACTATCCCCGCTGCTTACAACGGCAAGCGTATTGCTTTGGCTAAGCACGCAGGCATGGCTGTTATGCGTCTGCTGGAAGAAAACGTTCTGCCTCGCGACATTATGACGCTTAATGCCTTCAAGAACGCTATTACTGTTGATATGGCCATCGGCGGCAGCTCCAACACCGCGCTGCATCTGCCGGCTATCGCTCACGAAGCAGGCATCGACCTGCCGCTGGAGCTGTTCGATAAAATCTCCAAGAAAACTCCGTACCTCACTAAGATGAGCCCGGGTGGCAGCCACCACATCGTTGATTTGAACGAAGCCGGCGGCATTCCTGCCGTTATGCACGAGCTTGACCGTCTGAAGCTGATTAAAAAATCCTGCCAGACCGTCAGCGGCAAAACTGTCGGCCAGATTATCAAAAATGCGGAAATCCTGCGTCCTGAGGTTATTCACAGCGTAGAAAATCCGTACAACAAAACCGGCGGCATCGCTGTTCTGAAGGGCAATATCGCTCCGGAATGCAGCGTTGTCAAGGAAAG
>Ga0129310_1001178_pt1 | contig 24395 bp, 23 predicted proteins | sample Go1ome_2_FD_94433 | JGI IMG/M metagenome (GOLD analysis project Ga0129310, IMG submission 94433) | Western lowland gorrila individual fecal microbial communities from Wisconsin, USA - Go1022A metagenome | ecosystem: Host-associated > Mammals > Digestive system > Large intestine > Fecal | place... | reverse complement strand
CTCTGTTGCCGGTTCTTCCATGTTCTCCGGAAGCAACTCTTCCTCTGTTGCCGGTTCCTCCATGTTCTCCGGAAGCAACTCTTCCTCTATTGCCGATTCCTCCATGTTCTCCGGAAGCAGCTCTTCCTCTGTTGCCGGTTCCTCCATGTTCTCTGGAAGCAGCTCTTCCTCTGTTACCGGTCTTGCAACATTCTCCCGAGACTCATCAGTTACCCATTCTTCTACACTTTCTTGAAGTATTTTCTCACCTTCCTGAGATTCTTTTATCGTCGATGCCCCGATATTTTCCTGTAAATTCTCTTTTACCTCAGATTCTTGTGCATCTTCTTTCCTCTCATTGAAGACTATTGATTCTGCAAACGTAAGATTCTCATCTTTCTGTTTCTCAAAGCTCTGCAACTCTACCGATGGAATAATCTCGTCAAAATCCACAATCGGCTCCTCTGCATAAATCTCCTTCACTGCTAATTGTTCTGGCACTGGGTTCATCTCATTCGTTGAATCCTTTGGTTGCCATGAGTCAAATGAGTAATCCTCAACAACAAAATCATTCTGTTCATAGCTAGCCTTCGACTCAAATTGTCCTGAATCTTCACCCGTATAATATTCTTTGTTATCAATCATCTGATGTAGAATCTCTGCTTCCTGAGGAATTGCTTCCTTCATCTGATCATCCACATCCGATTGCACAACTGACATAAAACCTAATGTATCTAACGGTTCCTCTTCCCTATTATCAGCAAGGAACTGTGCCTTCAACTCTTCAAAGGATACTGTTGCAATCTTCTGCGCTGTTACACCTTCCTGAATAACAACTTCCTCTGGTATAACCACCTCTTCTGCACTTTCCGTATTCGAATCTTTACGATTCCACCTGCGAAGTCTTGCTTCTTTCTTCTCCTCCTCCAAACGCATAGATGCTTCTAACGCTTCTAACTCTATCCGTTCCTCTTCTTCCTTCTTTGCCTCAATATCCGCAATCTCATCTGCCGACATTGCCTCTAAAGAATCCGGAATCAAAGCATCTAATTCCTCATTCATAACGACCTCACCAACCGTCTTCTTTGGTGGTTCTAGTACGCTTTCAATGATACCATCTACAAACTCATCCGAAAGTTGCTCAATCGGTTCTGCATCTACCGGCAGTTTAGCCGCCACTGCATCCCCCAAAGACCCCGTCGCTTTAGATACATTGTCTTTCAACGCATCCGCGACACTCTTAACTTGTGTCTTTGCCTTGGTTGTATCAATATCCTTCACACTTTGTGCAACATGTCGAGCCGTCTCTAATATCTTTTCTTTATCTACTTTCTTAGAAAGAATCTTCTCTAATGCCGCCTCGCGTTCGTTCTTTTGCTGTTCTTCTAAAGAAACAGCATCTACCATAACATGATCCGCATCCTGTGTTTCCTTACGTTCAGCCTCTCTAGAAGATACCTCTTCTGTATGGTTGTCTATGTTTACCTCTGCCGCAGATTCATCTGACTTTTTCTCCGTTGTTTCTGTTTGTGCATTCCTATCCTCAAACGACACTGTCGGCTGCTCCTTATCTTCCTTCACATCGTCTTTGTTATGATCTGCACTTTCATCCTCTTCCTTATTCTTCTTGCGGCTTGTTTTCTTTTTCTTTTTCTTTTCCTTGACCGGCTTGGCATCTATACCATCCTTATCATCTGCCTCCACCATAATTCTTGCTTCCGGTGGATACATCCGTAAATGATCAGCCTCTAATATTGCATCTTCCTGTGCAATCAGATTGCCAAACATCTCCTGATCTTCCGGCTGTTCTTCCTTTGGATAACAATAGAAATATTGATCAACATCTAACTTGTCGTCTATATAATCTATAACCGGTTGTACATAAATAGAATCTCTAAAATTCTCTAAAATATATTGGCTCTCTTCTAATGCTTTATCTTTCCTGCCCATCTTATCATACAATAAAATGGCTTCGAAATTCCATCGATCATCCGGCATCCGTTCCAAAATCGGAATCAAAATGGCTGCTATCTCCTTAACATCAGTTCCTTGTGCCTTCTTCACCAGATATTCCAAATAATCCTGCTGGGTATCTTCCGGTGCAACATAAAACTTATACTGATCGTAATACTTCTGTGCTCTGGAATAATACCCTAATTCCAAATACAACAATATCAATTCATATATAATACGAGTTCCCTGAGGTGACATCTGATGAGCCTTCAACAAATATTTCCGGCTGTCATAATATCTCTTATTCTCCCGGAATATCTCACCACTAATTCTCAAAAACTGTGGGTTGATGGACTTATCCAGATTCTGCGTATCCAATATCTCAAGTGCTTCCGCAAACTTCTTCTCTTCTGCCAATTCCTTTATGCGATTGATACTAGATATACTAATTCCCGTACTCACAAATTTCACCTCTTCAAAACTGCTCACTTATTTCAGTTTACCATATTGTGCAATCTTTGACAATAAAAAACCACCAAATATTCCACTAATAAGACCACCAATATGTGCAGCATTATCAACACCAATTGTTGTCATTCCATAATAAATTGTAATAAATGCTAGAAAAAACAACCTTCTTGGTGTTGTTTCTGCATTATTCGTACGATTCCATGCCAAAATAACCAGTAATGCTCCAATTACTCCAAAAATCGCACCAGACGCACCCGCACTAACTGCATATTCACCAATTGAATGATAATACCATAAAGATGCCGCATTACCAACTATACCGCTCCCCACATAGAGTAACAAATACCGCATCTTGCCAACCATCTGTTCCAACTGACATCCCGCATATATCAGTAAGATCATATTATTAAATAAATGTGTGATTCCAAAATGCAGAAACATGGATGTAATGATCTGATACCATTTTCCGGATATAAATGTATCATAACTCAACGCCCCCATCCGAAGCATTGTATCAGAATCCAATGTAGCAGCATACCCTCCATTCAACACAATGACAAGAATAAAACAAAGCACATTCAACGCCACAATAATCATATTGACCGGAGTTAACCTAAAACCATTCTTGTTTGATTTCCAATCTCTAACTCCATTATCAATATATTCATACAAACCATCAAACTGACTTGGCTGATTCTCAAAGATATATATTCTCCCTGTATCCTTTGCAATAAACCATACATTGTGCAATCTTTCCACAAACTGCATGGCATCTTCCTGAAACATACCTGACTCTGTTGCAACCAGGTTCAACAGTTCCACCTTCTTCTGATACCTGGTTGCTGCATTAAAGATAAGCCGACTTGCAGCTTTCTCATAAAGAGAAGTGTCTAACTCCGGTCGAAATGTACTCAACGCCAAAATATATACTACCTCGTCTGTCTCTCGGACCAACACTCCGCCATCCTCAGGTTCTAGTGGGCGGTATCCTTTCCGGTACAGTAATTCAACAACCCGTTCTAACAAGTCCGGTTCCTCCGATCTAATACCTGTAACAATTCCTCCGGCTTATGAATAATATAATCCGTTCCCATAGAACGTTGCAGCTCCTCATCCCGAAACCCCCATGTTACACTGACACATGGCAACCCTGAATTGCGTGCCGTCATAATATCCACATCAGAATCACCTACATAAATGGCACGTTCCGTATCACTATGTAATTCTTTCAAAGCCTCCATCACAGAATCCGGTGCCGGTTTCTTTGCCACTGTATCCGATGCACCAATTGCCACCGGGAACAAACCCTCAAAGTAATCAACATTCAATCCCTTCACCGCAGAATCAAACTTATTGGAAACAATAGCAATATGATATTCCTGCTGAAGCAGCTCCTTCACAAGATCAAGAATCCCATCATACGGACAGGTCTTATTATTCATATTCTGACTATAATGTTTCTTAAATGTCTCCAGACATTCCTTCTCCTGTTCCTCTGGCAGTTCTCCTGCAACTGCACGTTCAATCAACAGGTCCACACCATTGCCAACAAACTGCCTTACCTCATCAATGGTACGCTCCTTCAGTCCAAATGCACGCATCGCGTAATTGGTACTATCTGCCAAATCTTCCAATGTATTTAATAATGTTCCATCCAAATCGAAAATTACTGTATCTGTCTTCATTCTTAATGCCTTTCTTGTCCCCTTTGAATTTACATTATCCTTTTCTCCACCAGACAGCCGGAATTCCATCCGGTTCTGTATACTATATACACAAGGAAAGTGACTGAATGTATCTCCAGTCACCTTTGCCTTGTCATAATTATCCCAATATGTAAGAACGATTGTCTAGTTCTCAAACACCTTCAGCACCTTATCCAATACCGTTCCCCTCATATCTCCTCTGGTCTTCTCGTACTGCAATCCGGATTCCATAATCTCAAGTAATTCCATACGATACTTTGCATCAATCAAGCCTTTCTTGATATACTCCATTAAGATATCTTTCATGGAAGAAACATCCGCACACCCCTTCATGCGGTCACACATCTCTTCATAATTAAATCCAACATTCACACGAAGATCTTCCTCTCTTCTTCCACAGATTGCACATTCTTCATCACCGGCCGCATTGATATAACCACAGTTACATAACCAGGTTGTTCCATCTGACTTATAACGTTCAACTGCATCTTTTCCTCTCTTATCCTTAAGGCCTTCTAATCCTCTCTTAGTAAGTGTTACATCGATTGGATCTGCATCCGGAGCAAATACACCCTTCGCTGTTACATACTTCTTCACATATACCTTAACATCCTTGATCAACGGAATATCCTTCATTGGGAGCTTGCATTCTACAAAATCTGCACGAAGCTTGGTTACATTATTCTTCTCAAACACAAAGTCGATTCCCTGTAAAAGCAGCTTCTCCTCATAATAATTGGTTAATTCAATGTCACACCGGACTGCTTTAATCTCATCCTGATTATAATTATAAAACAATGGTGAAATCTTAACAATGTTGTCTTCCCCTGCTAATGTTACCTCTACCGGTCTTGGCATCAACATATTATAATAATTGCTTACAAAAATCTTAGAAGCAGTAATCTTGTGAATCGGCTCCTTCTTGCGAATCTTAACAGCTGTTCCGGAAGCAACTGTTCCAATCGTATTATTGGAAAATCCCGTATAATTAAGCTCTACGCCAATTACTGCATTCGCACCCTTCTTCTTTGCAACCTGAGTCAGGTTCTCAATCGCATTCTCACTGGCACTCTCCAGCTTATTCGTAACTGTTGTACTCTCCTGCATCGTCCACTCTGCAAGATTTGAAGATAAGTCCTTAAAGAAGTTCGAACTAAGTGCGATCTGTCCGTTGACAAATCCCAAATATTCCACTACTTCATAACCCTCAAATCCATTGCCTGTTGTTAACATAATCTCGCCCATATTGTGCATCCTCCCAAATATTAAAATCTGAAATTTATTATAGCACACTTCCTGCTATTAACAAAGCACTTTTTATATATTTTGTAGTTTTTTCTAGGATATTTTGTATAATTGTTACAAAAATGCAAAAAGTCCTCTTTTCAAGCACCTTGACGATGTCAAAAAGAAGACTTTATTTGACTACATTTATTCTGTGAGTGGCTTCGGATTCGTATTCTCATACTTATAGAAATAATATTCCAGATCAAAATATGTCTGTTCATCACTATCTCCGACAATCTTCCAATTCTCTTCTTTGTCCAGATTTGGGAAATACTTATCCGCCTGATAACTATACTGTATCTTTGTCACATGCGCTGTATCGCAATACTCATACATCATATTATAGATACTCTCGCCACCGATAATGAACACTTTATCACTGTCATATTGCTGTAATTCCTCCAACAGTTCTTCTTTGGAATGTACCACCGTAGCATCCTTTACCTGATAATTCTCGTCTCTGGATAAAATGATATTCTTTCTTCCTTTCAGAGGAAGTCCGTTCGGAAATTCATCCAATGTCTTTCTTCCTAACACCACAACATTTCCCATTGTCATCTGACGGAAGAACTTCTGATCCTCCGGGATTCTCACCAACAGCTTATTCCCATTACCAATTGCCCAATTCTCATCTACTGCCACGATTAACTGCATCTATATCTCTCCTTACTCAATCACATTCTCTACACCTGTAATTCACGATCAACAAACTATATCCATTCCTGCTCTCATCGATTTACGTATCGAACCGCTACACCGCGATCGGAATATTCTTGATCTGTTCTCCTGCCTGATAATCTTCAATCACAATATCATCCGTTGTAAATTGATAGAAATCCTTGATCTCCGGATTCAAATGAAACTTTGGTGCCGGATAAGTCGGTCTCTTGATCAATTCTTTCACGATATCAATATGCCGGTCATAAATATGCGCATCCGCAATAACATGAACCAACTCTCCCGGTTCCATATCACATACCTGTGCTAACATATACACCAATACTGCATACTGTACCACATTCCAGTTATTCGCTGCTAATATATCCTGTGACCGCTGATTTAATATTGCATTCAACGTCAGCTTATCATGTCCCGGTTTCTTGGTTACATTAAATGTCATACTATATGCACATGGATACAGATTCATCTCATGCAGATCTGCATGTACATATATATTGGTCATAATTCTTCTACTGTAAGGATTGTGCTTCAGATCATAGATCACACGGTCTACCTGATCCATCATTCCTTCAGCATATTGATGTTTCACACCCATCTGATAGCCATAAGCCTTACCAATAGAACCTGTCTCATCTGCCCATTCATCCCACACATGACTCTTCAGATCATGAATATTGTTCGACTTCTTCTGCCAGATCCATAACATCTCATCTACTGCAGACTTCACATAAGTCTTGCGCAAGGTAAGTGCCGGGAATTCCTTCGACAGATCATACCGGTTCACAACACCAAATTGTTTGATCGTATATGCATAACTGCCATCTTCCCACTTCGGTCTGACTTTCTCCCCTTCTGTACTATATCCATTCTCTATAATATCTGTACACATTTTAATAAACAAATCATCTGCGTAACTCATCTTCAACTCCTAACATCTATTCATTCTGTATCTTCACCGTAGATTTCACTACTTCTGTCACAATATTGTATATGTATTCTTCCTGTATATCTCGCTGTCTTTATCCCGATATAGTATCCACATTCTCTGTGCTTTTAACATCATTCACGCCACATAATCGATATTGTTACCCGTTGTAGCCTCTTTCTCATAAGATTTCTGATTCTTGCTATAAGGATCTTCTCCATAAGTCTTCATAACTGTTCTGGTCGTTCCTCCTGCAATATAAGCTCTTCCACATTCCGGACAGATTGCCGTCTTCAGTGAAACAGTCGCCGACATTAATTCCTTGCCAGGCTCATTACCTTCTGCAACCGCATTAGCCACATGCTCCTGCTCATGTGACATGACCTTGGCATAGGACTCTCCTGCCGAAATCTTGCCCGGTGTCTTAAATGATACCATCTCATCAGAGCCATCCTGATACCGCCGATTCTTACAAGTCTGGCACTCAACCGGAGATACCTTACGTGAGCTAAACACCGTGTTATCTGTATTCACCGGTGTCACCTTGTCTACATTTGCAATTGGAATTATATATCGGTTGCTTGCACCTAATGCATCTATCATTGCATTCGCCTCCATTCGCTCACCACATTGCCCCATTCTCTATCTTCTATCTCATTGTAATAGATTTTCCTCTTAAACACAAGCCCTGCTTATATTCTTTATTACTCTAAAGCACACTATGAACTTATATCTCCATCCCGAATTTTAGCTCATCCTCTTCTGGTAAGATTTTCAATCGTTAAATGCACTGTTTTTATCATTTTCAGAAAGATATTGCAAAAAGCCCTCTAATCCTTTCACAATATCATCATATGTCTTATCAAAATTCCCTGTATACCACGGATCTGCTACATCTCTCTTATCATCCGTAAAGTCTAACAACCGATAGATCTTCTCATCTTTATCCCTGCCACAGATTCTCGCCAGATTCCGCAGATTCATAGAATCCATACAGATCAGATAATCATACCTGGCATAATCCGCTTTGGTCACCTGTACCGCATGTTTTCCTTCACAGGAAATACTATGCTCTGCTAACTTCTTCCTGGTCCCCGGATGCACCGGGTTACCAACATCACCCCAGATTTCCTCTGTACTCGTTGCTGCCGATTCGATGTGGAAGTGATCAGCAATGCCTCGTTTGGTTACCATGTCTTTTAGTAAAAATTCTGCCATTGGGGAACGGCAGATGTTGCCGTGGCAGATGAATAATACTTTTATCATTTCGCTTAACTCCTTGAAAACTCAGGCTTTCCCTTGATTTTACGGCATTTCTGCGGCATTGTGAAATGAAGTTTTCTTGGTATAAATCCGCTTAATTTGGTATAACTTTTCCATCAAGTGTCATAAAATTTGTCATAAATTCAAAATTCATATGACACGCTTACCAATTAGCAACCTTCTTCATTTCCTCCTCGGCATCTTCAAACTTAACATGGGTGTAGGTATTCAGTGTAACACTGATATCCGAATGTCCCATAATATATTGAAGTGTCTTTGGATTCATGCCGCTTTTTGCCATATTTGAACAGAACGTATGCCTGCATACATGTGGCGTAATAATAGGCATCTGTACTTTGTAAATACTGTTATACTTTTCTCTGATATGCTGAAAGTACTTTTCCCAGTGAAGTGCCACCATTGGCATCTCATTCTTATCTAGGTATAGGAATCCGATTTTGCCGTCTATCATCGGCTCTACCTTTGGCTTATTGCGATTTGCAATAATTCTCTGAAAGCAATCGTAGACATCGTCCGTCATAGGAATCTGCCTTACGCCTGCATCCGTTTTGGTTTCCTCAATGATATACTCCATATTTCTTTTTCTCTGGAGCTGATGGTCTACATTGATTCTGCGATTTTCAAAATCAATGTCTGAAATAGTGAGTCCCACAAACTCTGAAATACGAAGTCCGGTGTGAAAAAGAATATAAATTCCATCATAATATCTGCAAAAGTGCTTGTCATTCTTGATAAAGTCAAGAAACTGTCGCTCCTGCTTTCTGGTGATTGCTTCTCTTGTCACACTGTCATTGACCACAACCGTACTTAACTGAAATTCAAAGGGATTACGGCGAATCAAATCATCATCCAACGCCATCTGAAATGCAGGTCTGACTACACCTCTGATGGTATGAATAGAACTATATCCTCTGCCATCATCCTGTAACTTAATCAGCCATGCTTTCGCATCTGACAGTTTCACCTTATCAATACGCTTCTGCCCAAAGGGTTCCTTTGCAATAATGTTAATGACAAATTTGTAGTTTGCCTCCGTATTGTGTCTTACACCACGTTTCTGCGAAACATAGCGTTTAACCAATTCCAATACTGTCATATTGCCGCCATCAGGAACTATCCCATCGGACACCTCCTTCTGTAACAGTTTTTCCTTCTCACGCAGGGATAAATCCTTACGCTTCCCCTTCGGTGTGGCATCTGCTTCGGTCAATCTCCAGCTATACAATGCTTTACGCTTGCCAAATGCATCGGTGTACTTGTAAACATATCTTCCATCTTAATCCTGGCTCTCTCCAGTCCATAGCTTACGATTTTTATTATCTCGTCTATCGGACATAATCATCTCTCCTTTCTTCCTTCAAGCAGGAAGAAGAGCCAGGCTATGATATTAACAACTTAACTATACCATAAACCCAGCTCTTCTTCTATCAAAATCTATAATTAGCATCACATCCAATGTGCTTCTTAAATAGCTGTTAAAACTTCATCAATATACCGTTCAAACAACTTTCTCTTTATTTGTGGTCGTGTTCCATTCCATAAAATAAAGTCTGCATCCGGATGCTCATCAATCAGTTTTCGAAGCTTCTTGTCACCAATCCGAAAATACTCTGCCGCTTCTTGTACAGTAAGCGTGTACTTCTTCCAAATCGGCACCTGATTCATCTCTGTTTTCTTTGACTCCTCCATCACATCATCCCCCTTTCCTTCAGAATATCTTTATCACCTTCTTTCCTGTTGCGATAAATCGTTGATAAATTGAAATACAGTAAATGCTTTGGCTTTGTTTGGCTTCCATTCGTATCAGATGCTGTCAGCGTTCCGGCTGACCTTTAGCATATCGGCGGTTTCCCTGCCGCTGCCTGTGGGCTACTCCTGCGCGAGTTCCTTTCCCACCCTTTCGGAAGTGTCATTCCCCGCTCTTCTTACCTTCCGGTAAGCCTCCTCGCAGAGACTGTTGGCATCTGATACAGCTCATGAACCTTCTTCATGAAGGTTATTTTTCAAGGTGCAAATCGCAAAAATCTTATAGAACATCTGTTTGTTTTGTGTTATGATTGTTGTAGCCGGTTTGCTTCATTTCTGATGCCGCCCGGCTACGTTTTGTAAGTTAATTGTAGTAAAATATAGAGGATAAAATAATTGACGGTCACTTGACCGGAACTTGACATAGAAATTTTTCAAAGATTCAAAATATAGAAAGACAGATAAGATAGATAGATGGATTGATGGATTGATACATCTTCTCTGAAAGGAGCACACAGATGAGAAACAGACTGACCTTCGCCAATGTGATTGGTGTATTACTGGAAAATAAAAAGAAAACCTACCCGCAGCACCAGCTTGTACGCAGTCTGTTCTCTGCATATCTGGATGATACTCTGACAGCTTCGGAATTAATCGCAGATGACACGACGATGTACAGCCGCTGGTGCAATGGTGCCCGCCCGATCCCTATAGATATCCTAAAGACTTATGAAGATGAGGATGAATGGGATACGATGGAGGAGGATTTCAGAGATAAGATTATTCCAAACCTGTTAAACGAAGCACAGGCTCGAATTCAGATGGAGGATTTGATTACAGACAGTATAAAAACCATCGGACAGGAAATGGCTGATGCGCTGATTCAGGAGCCGGATAATGCAGCCTTTTTCTGCTCTGTGGTAAGATATGCGATTTTGAATGACCATAGCACAGGTGCGCTCTATTCTCCCGACCTTTCGGAAGTGATTCTTTGCAATAAGCTTCCCTCCTGCAATCAGGCATTCATTGGACGAAAGGATGAGATAAAAGCAATCGCATCCCATCTTTCCAATCAATCCGTCTTATTCATTACCGGTATGGCAGGCATTGGTAAAAGCGAAATTGCCAAAGCCTATGCACAGAAGAACCGTAAAAAGTACACCAATATCATTTATCTGTATTACACCGGTGATTTGAGAAAAGACATCGCAAACCTCACATTTGCAGATGATTCCGTAGAAATGAACGAAGAAGTCCGTTTCCAGAATCATTATAAAGTAATACAGAAACTCCACACAGATACATTGTTAATCCTTGATAACTTCAATGTGCTTCCAAAGGACGAACCCTTCTTAAAGGAACTGATGAAGAATGATATGCAGCTATTGATTACCAGCAGATGCAAACTTAAGAATTATGATTCTTTAGAAATAAAGGAATTGGATAAAGAAAAAGAGCTGACAGAACTGTTCTACAAGCATTGTCCTTCTGCAAAACGTGATCCGGACAGTGTGTCTGCCATTATAGAAGAAGTGAACTGTCATACCCTGACTGTCTGCATGGCTGCTCTTACCTTAGAAGCCAGCGGCATGGAATCGGAAGAATTGTTACAGGAGCTGCGTTCCTGCGGTATCGGGCAGAACACGGAAGAAATCGAGGTATTCAAGGATGATGAATTCTCCTATGCCAGTATGATAGGACACCTTCGCATGTTGATGAAGCTTAATAGATTAAATGAAGACAGTATTGATATCCTCCGTAACCTCTCACTCCTACCGGTATCAGGAGTTTATAAAAGTGCATTCAAAATGTGGCTGGAACTGGATTCTCTCAAAAATGTTAATGAGCTGATACGCTATGGCATTATCAGTGAAGATACCGAAAATAAGACGATTGCACTCCATCCTCTCATTCAGGAAGTGGCAATCGCAGAGACCATTTCAACCGTATCAGACTGTCATGTGATGTTAAATCACCTGCATTTGATTTGCCTTGCTCACGGTCTGGATGTAAAAAGACCGGTGACTGTCATGGAATGTCTGAAAAGTATCAATAGACATATCATTATAGATAATAAGGCGTATTATCTGTTGTTCTTACAGGATATGTACCCTTACTTTGACAAATATCTGGATACCGATTATCTGTCGGAGCTGGTAGAACGTATAGAATATGTGATGAATCTTATGAGTGATTCGGGCAAGTCGGATGAAACGAGTAAATCGTGTAATTCAGATAAATCAGGCACACCGGATATTTCAGAAGAAACCAACCAGATTTCTGCCTGTGACAAAGCATTATTGCTGGATTACAAGGCACAGCTTCTGTTCCCACGCAAGGAATATGATAATGCCATCAAGAAATATAAAAAGGCGATTGCCCTCATGGAAAATTACCATAAGACCAATACTGCGGATGCCCGTTCCGCCAATCTGCTTTCAAACCTGCACAACAATCTCTCTACTGCTTATCTATTCCGGAAGAAACGGGAAGAAGCTGTTACTGAGTTAAAAGCTGCATTCGCTACTCGCCGTGAATATGCCGGTCTTGGACTGATTGAAAATAATGATACCCTGCAGCAGACACTATCCCTTGCAAATATGCTGGTGCAAAATAAAGAATATGATTCTGCTCTGGAAGTCATTGATTTCTGTGAATCCACAATTACGGAAATCATAGGCACAAACAATCTGGATTACGGTATGTGCGAATTCTACCGTGGTGTTATCGCCTACACTCGTTCTCAGCCGGTAATAGCAGAACAGCACCTGCTTAACGCAGATGCTGTCTTTCGTGCTGTTATGAACGAGAAACCGGATAATGATTACACTAAGAGTACGGCTCGTTTTTTGTATAGTCTGTATATGAGATGGGGAAAACCTGAACTTGCTAGTAACTATAAACAGAATTTACTATCATAATCCCATACTCTTAATTGAATCAATCACATGTGCACGCAATCGCTGGTTTGATTCAGCCAACGCATGTAGAACGATAAAATGCCACACAGTTATTAACAACCCAATTTTAAACCGATTAATCTTTTAATATATCTTATCAACCTCATCTTCATACACTGATTCAGTATGAGTATCAAATAGCACCCATTCCACCAGACCAAAACAATCCGGTTTATCCTGCAAGAACCGGTTTACTGTATGTACCGCAATCTTTGCTGCCAACCCAACAGGAAAACTAACATATCTAATATATCATTGTTTACTCTTTCGACAAGAAAGAATATCTTCTATAAACTAACTCATTTCATCAATATTGACTACTTTCCAAACATCGTTTTCTTTTTCTATATCCCACCGAGATATTACCTTCTCTGCCCCATAAATAAGAGTTTCATTCAAATCGTAATACTTTGTTGAATATTCGACCCAAATATAGCCAGTGTTTCCATTTTGGTTTGTTGTTATTAACTTAATGTCTGCTACAGCCTTCTTCACTTCCAAATTAAAATAATAATATCTGACTAACGCCCCAACGCTATCCTGATTATTTATATCATTTTCTGTTCCTATAAATTGCATAATTTCTTTTGCTTGCGAAACAATTCCATTTGCTACATTAATTTGCTCTTGGTCGTAACATTCCGTTTTCATCTCATCGTATTTTTCTTGACCATAATACTTTATCAATGTTACATCGTCTGTTGTATTTTTTTTACTGCAAGCAACAAGGCTTAATAACAAAACAAATAGAACCATAACATATACTGTTTTTTTCATATATACCTCCTCCATATAATACCTACATACACTATACTATTTTTTCTAGTAGTTCGTAAATCAATCGACTACACCAATTAGATTGGTTTTTTCTGAATTGCACTAAGTTCGAATTCATCCATTTTGTATCTCCAATGGAATACAACCGATGTTTCATTAACCTCATCAAAATACTTATAAATTCGCTCTGCTAATTCCTGCTTACTTTTAACCCGGATGTCCCTCAGTATTTGGCGGGTCATTCTACCAGCAAAGCCTTCTATCATGTCATAAGTCTTACTACGAAGAATATACCATTGTTGTGATATAACATAGTTGTAACACCTCGACCTTTATCCTTTATTACTTTTCTGTTTTGTCTGATTTAAAAGCAAGATAATCAAAACAGAAATAGCTATACTGCATAGAATGTATGTCCAATTAAAATATGATAGATTGATTAAATTCTGTGCTGATTGATTTTTAATGAAGTTTGTGTATGGCGCGTTACTCTTAATCGCTTCCATAACTCCTAAAACATTTATCGGGCTTAAATTGTATAAGTACGCACCAAATAAATATATCGCTACCTTTTCAACAATGGACGGTATTAAAATAGCCAATGCAGAAAGCCATAATGGACATTGCTTGTGGGATTTCTGTAAATATACTGCCCCCAAAAGATATGGTAATATCGCAAGGCAACAACCCAAAAGGACAATATTCTGATGAAGCCCAAAGAAAGCGAAGAATACACGGATAAAAAGATATGTTCCAAATATAATCAACCAATCAATGAGCAAGCCTTTTATTGGTGTACGCTCTTTTACTGTTTCGTTTTGTACCTGCATTTCATTACCTCCCAAATGGACGCTCCACTTTCGGGAACGTCAAGGTTACGGTTGTTCCACCGTAAGAATTGTTTTTTAGCTCCACCGTGATAGACAGGTCAGTTGCCATTTTATGAACAAGGTATAATCCCATGCCCGTAGAACGACTAAGGTAACTGCCCGTATCTCCAGTAAACCCCTTGTCGAAAACAAAAGGTAAGTCAGACAACGGTATGCTTGTGCCGTTGTCTTTCATAGATAAAGAAATCTGTTCATTATCCGCACTATCAGCAATGGAAAAGAGAAGCCGGGGAGCAGAATTGTTCCCCGTATATTTCACACTATTGCTGATTATCTGTCCTAAAATGAACATCAAACCTTTTTTGTCAGAAATCACTTGAGCATCGTTTTCGGTATATTCAACAGAAAATCCGGCTTCTTCAAGAAGCGTAAAATTATCTTCAACTGCTTCACGACAAATTTCAAGAATTGAAAGTGGCTCAAAAAAGTAATCCTTATGAGTAGCCCCAAGCCTTGAAAAGTATAGAATTTGTTCTATATCCTGTCGGGTATGGTCGCGTACATACAGCATACGGGTATGAACCAAAGGGGACATTTCATCTTTTCGATTGTCCAGTAGCAAGGTCATAAGGGATAGCGGTTTTTTGATTTCATGTACCCAATTTTCAATGTAGTGTTGATAATCTGTAACTGTAATTTTCTGTTCGTTGATATATTCCTGCTGCGTCCTCAAATGCTGCCCCAATTCACAGATATAAGGGCGTAATACTGCGGGAACAGCTTCACACAGTAAGTATTCGTTGGTATCGTCTGGCTCCAATAGAAAACGCCGAAAAATAGCGTCTGTCTTGTTGCGTTTTCTGATTGATATAGCAAGCGGGATAGCAAGTGTGGCAAATGATACGAAAATGATCAATGCAACATAATTGATAAAATAATCTGGATTAGCCAGCCAGGCAAGGAATATAAAGAATACGTCCAAACAGGCAAGTGTGATAATCCATACACGATTAGAGGAAATATAGGTTAAAAATATTTTTAGCTTCTTCATAATCGCACCTGCTCTTTCAAGCGGTAGCCTTGTCCGCGTACTGTTTCTATCCGTTCTTCAAAACCAAATCCACGGAGCGTTTTCCTCAATCGCGTAAAGGTTACTTGCAGCGCATTTTCGTCAATGTATTCTTCCGTTCCCCAAAGCACGTTGCACAGCTCATGTTTGGTAACAAAATTAGGGCTTTTTTTCAAAAGTGCAAGCAATATTTTTCCCTCATTGGGTGGCATGAGGGAAGAACTCTTTCCCACATAGATTGTAAAGGTGTTTGGGTCAAGTAAAAATCCGTTCCCGTCCAGTAAACCTGGCCGTATCTGTTCCTCTTTGCGTCGTAATAAATTTTTAATGCGGGCAAGCAGACGCTCCATATTACACGGCTTTGTTAAGTAGTCATCAGCTCCTAATCCTAATGCGTGAAGTTCGTCCTGCAATTTATCTCTTGCTGTCAATACCAACACTATTCCAAGCTGCTTTGCTTTTAATTTTTTGCAGATTTCAAAACCGGAATGAAATGGAAGATTTATGTCAAGCAAAACCAAATCTGGGGAATACGCTACAATTTCCGATACTGCGTTTTCAAAATCAAATAACGAGGCTGTTTCATATCCCGACTTTCTCAATAAATCAATCAGTTCTTCCTGCATATAAACATCATCTTCAACTACCATAATTCGTGCCAATACGACCACCTCCTTTCACGTAAGCCTGTTATGAATTAGGCTTGTAATTTATTTTCCCGATTTCCCGTGTAGCTGTCCGCGCAACAGCCACACCGTAAATTGCCATAATAAGAACGACAGTAAATGCCATAATAATCAACAACGGATAAGATTGCCCGATCCTTGTGCTGTCAGAGTATAAATGCTGCTGCATTGCATAAAGACCAACCGTACCGCTTATACAAGCCAACATTAGGGGGAGCAGGAAATACCATAAAACTTGTTTATAAATTGACCGCTTTATCTGTTCGCGCCTCGCGCCCAAAATTGAGAGTGTCAAATATCTTGATTTTGTCGATTGCATTTGTGTTAAGAATTGCAAAGCAAGCAATGCACACGCAATAATCAATAGCATAAAACCCATATATAAAGTCGTGTAACTCCCTGAGATAAGATAAAATAGCTGACGCCCGAAATTATCAAGATAGCTTTCGTAATACAGACCGGACGGCTTCAGCAAATCGCGTGCTTCCATAACGGACAGCATCAGTCCGTTTGCTTCTACAAGCTCATTCGGAATACAGAAATTCCAATATACAGAACAGGTGTCCGGGTCTACATAGTTATGATATATCTCATCGGAAACAATCAACGCAGTTACAATTTTAACATTTTCATCAGCGGTAAGTCCTTTCATCGGTACAGACGAAACAAGCGTAACCGGATTTTTGTCAATGGAAATCAACGCATTACCGCTTGTCTGTGCGTTCTCTGTAATCCTGTTTAGCAGAGCAACGGTATCTTCCTGTTCATCTTCTAAAAAGTCCGGGTTGAGGTAAAAAACAGCTTCGTCATTTTCAAGATTTATTTGCTTTTCTCCTGCGGCTTCCAACAGGCGATTATATGATGAAACTGGGAGCATATAAGGAGAAACACTCCCCGTATCAATAAATCCAAGCAGATTAAGGGCTGCGGGTTGATGTGAACCAAATTCGTAACTGGCAGTTTCTTGTGTAGCAGGGTCTATTACACCCTCTGGCAAGTTTTGAACAATCTCTTTTCTTAATACAGACCAGTCAACAAAGGATTTCATTTCCCCGGAAGCAGGACGTTTCATGTTCCCTGTTTCCATACGGTTAAGATTAGCTACATAAACTCGCATTTGGTCGTCGGAAAGGTATTGCTCAACATCCTGTTCTTCGCCCATTACTGTAAAATCATAAACAGCAGAAGCTCTTGTTAATTCATTCCCATGCGACATAATAGTTGCAGAACCATTTGCAATAAACATAATAGTAAGCATCATCAGAATAGACGCAACACTAATTGAAATATATTTATAAACAACATTCTCGTGAAGCTGTCGCAAAGTAAATACATAAAGTCCATTTGTCGCTTTCCGTTTGTTAGAAGCCGCTACTATACTTAAAAGCCGGGCAATGCCACGGATAAAAAGAATTGTTCCGGCAATTCCGAGCAGGACAGCAACAAGCAGCATTACACCACCGCCAGCCATGAAGTGTTCTATGGCAACCCAGTATGCAACAAGTAAAACTGCCGTACCAATTACAAGGGATAGCAAACTTCCGTGTGTGCTGCCCGTGTGTTGTTTTTTTGCCATTTCTCCATAAAGCAGTTGGTGGACTTCTTTCTTAAACAATTTTCCACATAGTATAAACATTGCCACACATTGGATAATTAAAAATCCCAGTATCGTAAAGAAAACTGCACTTAATGAAAAACTTGATTGATGTGCAATAATACCGTGTCCGACTAAACGCGCCGTTGCAAGGCTGATAACTTCGGATAGAAAACCACCGCAGATAAGTCCACCCAAAAGAGCGACAAGTGAAGTGATGAGCCCCTCCTTCATAATTTGCGTGAATAATCGGATCTTTGTCATACCGAACATCAAATATAGTCCTAATTCCCGACTGCGACATTCGAGCTGATACTTATTTGCAAATACTACCAGGAAAAATACAAATAATAATGCACAAACATAGACCGTAGGCAAAAGGTTTGTAAGCAACCGTTCCACGGCGTCGCTTTCAAGGCTGCTTAAAAAGCGTATCACGTCCTGCGCTCCGAGAGAAAGCACAATGTAAAATGCCGCTACCGCCGTTACCATTGTCAGAAAGTAAATCAGATTTTCGTTGCGGCTCCGTTTGGAATTTCTCCATGCAAGGTTAAAGAACATTTGCGCTCCCTCCTCCCATTTGCGCCATTACCTGTAATATGCGCGCATAAAATTCTTCCCGTGTTTCTGTCGGAGCTTTACGACGCAATTCATGGAAAATAATGCCGTCCTGTATGAACAAAATGCGGGAACAAAAACTTGCTGCGTTAGGGTCATGCGTAACCATTAAAATGGTACGTCCTTGCACTTGGTTAACTTCCTGTAATTTTTCCATGAGCAACCGTGCAGCCTTTGTGTCTAATGCGCCTGTCGGCTCATCAGCCAAAATAATATCTGGATCAGAAATCAAGCTGCGGGCTGCGGCCACACGCTGCTTTTGACCGCCGGACATTTGCGCCGGAAACTTTGAAAGAACATCAGTAATTCCAAGAAATCCGGCTATATCATTTAGGTGCTTTTCGGCTATTGAACTATCTATATTGTGAATGGATAAGGGCAACAGAATATTTTCTCTGCCTGTCAAATTATCAAGCAAAGCAAAGTCTTGAAACAGATAGCCAATTCTATTTCCACGGTATTCCGCTAACTTAGCACCGCCAAAGGCACTTATATTCGCCCCGGAGAGCAAAATTTGTCCAGAGGTAGGTTTAATGACCGTAGCAATACAATTTAATAATGTTGTTTTCCCGGAACCGCTGGCTCCCATAATTCCCAAATATTCGCCACTTAGAACATCAAAGGTAATTCCGTTTAGTGCTTTTGTGGGAACGCCCTCTTTGGAATATGCTTTGTGCAGATCGCGTACTTCTAAAAGTTTTTTTGTATAATCCATACTTAACACCTCTTTTTTTGTTCATGCTTTTTTACAATTAAAATTTTACTACACAAAGCATAAATACACCACTTACATTTGATGTAAGGTTCCTTTGTTTGAATTTCACCGCTATTCTTTATGCTGCTTTTCATCTGTCACTAGACATTCTATCTTCTACAAAATATTCACTATATATCATAGTCGGTTGACCGAGCAATAACAACACACTATTTATCATCGGTAAATTAACGTCCTCTTTCTTTTCTCCTTACTAGTGGTATAATCTGTTCTTCTTTCGCTTCCTTTGATTGTTTCTGTTCCTCTGATGGATGATTCCTGCTGTATCGTACGCGGTAATCATATTCCTCGGTAAAATCATCATATACAGACATCTTGTAACGCATATTCCGCATGGATTCTTCGGTATATCCCATTCTGTTCTGATACTTATTTAGTTCTTCCATTCTGTCATCAGAAGGTGGCGGAAGAAGTTTAGCACGTTTTTCCAGAGAGAGCTTGCGGTATTCTGCTGGGGATGGAAACGGCTTATTTTGAACCGGCACAGTTGACGAATTGCTATCAAGTAATTCGTCTAACTCATCCTCATTATCTGGTTTTGCGTCGGTTGAGTTATTTGTTGTGCCAAACTCAGTACTTACCGAGCCTGCGCCTGCATCAAGTCCCTGCCACTCTTTATTGAAGTCATCAAATGCAGCACCATAAAAGAAAGACTCGTCATTCTCCGGTATCTCATGTTTTTCCTGAAACTCGTCATATGCTTCATATACAGAAACATCCGGTTTTCTGGTCGGCTGTGACTCCTGTGTTGGTACCTGCTTTTTAGCCTTAGAAGCAGACTCCTTCACTTCTTCCTCATCCGCTTCCCATCTGGAATAATCCCTCATGGACTGGTGGGAATGCTCGATGTCCTGTTCCTGCCTTGGATAATCGAACCAGTCTTCTTTTTCCTTCTGCTTCATATACTTCCTGATGCCTGCAACCGTGAATCGCTTACCAAGCTTACTGCCTCGTACTGCCTGCATCTCACCTCCATTACTGCTACGATAGGGAAGGGCATAGCTAATGGTATTCCCCTTTAAGCGGACATTCATGTGATAGGTTCTCTCAAGCATATTTACCACATCATGGATGTTCTGCGTGGTCGGATCATTCATGGCAAGTCTGATATACACACGCATTTCATCCTTGAAAGAAAGTTTTCCACGCTTTTCCATCTGGCTCTCCGCAAAGGTGCGTCCCTCTCTGGTCTTATCCGGATTGTAGAAGCTGTCACGGACAGAGTGTGTCAAGCCGTGGCTTCGACATTGTTCCCCGAAGTATTCCGACATTTCCACCAGTTCCTTCGGACCTCTCCGAAAGGAAGAACCATCCTTCTGGTTACAGTTATTTACCAGAAAATGAACATGAACATGCTCCGTGTCCACATGCACTGCAAATAATACTTCAAACCCTTTTTCCCAGAAGAACTTATGAGCGAAGTCCTCCGCTATCTTGTAAGCATCTTCATAAGTCAGTTTATCATTGTCCTCCGGATGAAAAGATATGGACAGTTTCTGTGCCAGAATGTCCCGCGGGAAGAACCGGCTGTACTTCTTCTGATGCATTTTTCTTGTCATAAGAACACAGTTGGCAAAATTATCCCGATTGCAGCCAAAGGCATTGTATAACTCTGACTTAGTCTTGATAATACCTGAACATAGCTGTTCCTTTTTCTGCCCCAGAATATAATCTGCCGCACTGTGAAGCTGTGCCACAGACTTGCATGGAGCATATTTTACATTGACATTTCCGTATACTGCCATCTAGTTCACCACCTTTTCATATAGCTTTAATACCGAGTCTTCCAACCGCTGGAACACTCTTTGGAACGGTTCAAATGCTGTCATGGATATCAAATCTGGATAGGCATTGATATTCCTTGCCAGCTGGTTGATATTGACACCCTGCTTTTTCAATTCGTAGCAGACCTCATTCATAACTTCCATAAACTGCTTTAATGTTGTTCCGTCAATCTGCCTGCCCTTGTTAACACGGAGCAGATAGTCGATGAAATCAGCGGAAGTCTTATATCCGCTCTCCTTCATTTGTGATTCAAATTCCTGTTTTACACGGTAATCCACACGAGAATAGATTACCTCGTCTCTTGTTCGTTTCCCCATAGTGTCCTCCTTCTTTTTATCTGTAAAAAAAAAGCCACAAAACATATTGGTTGAATTGGCATTGCTGCCTTTTCTTCCATTTGTTTCATGGCTTCATTTTTTGGTATTTTTGTATTCAGTTATTGTGTTTTAGCTACGATTGCACCGGATTATGGCTACATACTAATAGAAATTGTGGTCTGCCCAGGTAAATTGCAGTGTCATGCCCCTGTTGTGGTTCTACTGTTGCTCTGCTTTGTAGCCATTTGGTTGCAGATGTTGTCTAAACTGTATTTGCTATAGCTATACTGTCCATAAGAACCGTTATCATCTGCATCCGTCTGGGTAATTCTTCGTAGCCTTGGTGTAAGCGATGCTTCGTCAGCAGGGCACATCATCCCCACAGGTCTGCCCGCCGGAAAAAAGACTCCGTCAGACAGACAAAAGCAGCCCTTCGCTTACCGCTTCGGACTGCTTTTTCCACATCTCTACTACTTATTGAAATCTTCTATTTCCTTTCCGATGTGGTGGGGATGATATAGGCAGGTAGTACCGCTGGCTTGCCAACTCGTCATCGGTGCTACCTGCTCATGGGCTACGCCCCCGAGACCCCCGGACATAAAAAATGCCGGACCATTCAAAGGGTGGTCTGGCATTTTTCTGTCCTTTATCGCATTCGTTCCAGAGAAATCATAGCCGACTTTGTAGCTGCTTATTTGAATAGTTACTGTCGGCTATTTAAGAAATTCCATTACTACATTTCCAAAAATTCTGCTGCTGTCATTATCTTGGGATCTGTCACTCCCGATTCAAGAAAATCCTTATCTCCTGTAAGCAACACATCCGCTTTGGCATTTAATGCTGCTCGCAATATTGGTCTGTCCTTAACATCACGAATCAGCTTTTCAGCATCTTCTTCTATTTCCGGTGTTGTTGCTACTTCAATGACTGACAGCGAATATGCAAGAAATTTCTCCAGCATGGAAATCTTAGTCGGGAATTTCCGATTAAAGATTCTCCATAGTTCTTCAATATTCTGGTCACAGATAATTCCCTTGTTTGGATAGGTAACTGCCTTTAGGTATGCCTTATATGGCGTTCCATGGGAATTGAGCGCTGCAGAAATCAGAATATTGGTATCAATCAGTATTCTCATAAACCCTCCACTTCTTCTCTTACCTCTCTTACAAGTGCATCAATATCTTCCTCTGTTTCCAGACCACTCTTTGCTGCTTCTCCCTGCATACCGCCTTGAAGCATTTTCATAGCATAAACTGCTGCATTCATCATTACAACCTGATCACCTTCACAAATCAGTGTTACTCTGTCTCCTGTTCCGATTCCAAGCTGCTCTCTGATTTCCTTCGGAAGAGTTATCTGTCCTTTGGACATTACCTTTGCGTTATCTACTATCATGTTTGCCATGTCGTTCACTCCTTTCAAAATCTTAAAAGTAGGGCATTTCCTACTTACCCTACTTATAGTATATCCAGTTTTCATGATAATATCAACTCCTTTTCAAAAATTTACACACCAAACGAGTAATCCAGAAACTCATTCTCTTCCGGCTCCATTTGCTCCTGTTTTCCAGCTTCTATCGGCTGTTCACTGCCCTGTATCGGTTCCGTAACTAGCTTTACCCCCACCGATGCAACAGTTCCCAGATTCCCTTGCTGATACGGATAAGACATTATCCCTCCAGCCTGTAATCCTGCCTGAAATAAAGCCTGCTGCTGCATCTGATACATAGCAGCAAGCGCCGGAAGATTAGAAAGCAGCTTCTGCTCCACTGCCTGCACCAGCCTGTCTGCAAAAGCATCTTCCTTTTCCCTGCTTTCAAGATAGGGATCGTTTTTCTTGGCAAGATGTCTTTCATAATAATCATTAATCGCAGCCACCACAAAAGCATTCTGCGACTTAAAGTTCTGTTCCACCTCTTCGGAATGCAGACGTTCCCACGCCTGCATTCCTCCCTCATCCGTCATACTGAAACGGATGTTGTGATTCCTGTACTGCTTTGTCATATTGCCTCACCTACCTTCTGCCCGACTTGCTCTGATGTCTTAAAAGCATATAGCAGTAATATTCATATCCTTTTGCATTTGCTCTAATATCATGGTTGAAAATGGTGGTGTCCGGATTATAATTTCCAAACTGCTCTACCAGTCTTGCTCCGCCACCCATGAAGTAAGCCTTCATCAGCTTCTCATTATATTCATGGTCACGCAGCTTCTGGAAAATCTCCTCCACATAGTCACAAATTGCCTTTTCCACGAGTGATGCATGGGGCTCCGGCAGTTCAATCTTCCCGCTACGAAGAATATTATCAATCACATCATCCATAAGATTGTCCCCCGTCTTGTCCTGCACCATGTTGTGAATCTTCTGAAAGCACTGGAACACGCCAAGCTTCTCGGTCCATGCCTTGCTTTCCATTGGTCTACCGTTATTCAGATACATCAGATTCATGGTGCCGTTTCCAATATCTGCAAGAAGCGTTACCCCTGCAAAATCCTTCAGATTCTCTGTCACTGCCGAGTAACACTGCGGCATAACCGTACATCCGGCAAACTCAATACAATAAAGTCTGTCCTTATAGCCGACCTCCACACTGCTGTTTCTAAGCATATATCTCTTAAAGTCCTCCCTCTGTGCCTGCACCCATTTCAGAGGAAGCCCAACTGCAAGATGAATCCTTGCCTTGTTTACAGAGTCTGTCATTCCTCTTGCTTCCAGCTCCTTTACAATAGCCGTAAGTGTCAGTACATAATTATCGTCATCAGTCTGCTTATCTGCCACAAATCCCTTTCTACCCTCTCCGATGACATAATAAGCACCGCCGTACTCGATATATGAATAATCCGGGCTCCGTGTCCCTGCTGTCCGGACTTCGGAAACCGCAAATCCGTTTTTAAGGAAACCACCATTCCGGTGGTGGAAACCATTACCATACATCCTTAGAATGTAATTATG
>Ga0129310_1001174_pt1 | contig 24397 bp, 31 predicted proteins | sample Go1ome_2_FD_94433 | JGI IMG/M metagenome (GOLD analysis project Ga0129310, IMG submission 94433) | Western lowland gorrila individual fecal microbial communities from Wisconsin, USA - Go1022A metagenome | ecosystem: Host-associated > Mammals > Digestive system > Large intestine > Fecal | place... | reverse complement strand
CTGGACGTGATCATCGAGTCCCAGGAGTTCGCAGAAAGCAAAGCAGCAAACCAGAGCCACACCGGAAACGGACAGCCCGCTCCCGCCGGACCGGTAGACGGCGACGGTTTTATGAATATACCGGACGGCATCGACGGGGAGCTGCCGTTCAACTAAGTAATACAAGGGAGGTGCTACAAAATGGCAGACAAAAAGAGTTTTGTGCTCTATATGGACTACGCTGAGCACCTCGAGCAGCTAACGGACGCCGATTGCGGCATCCTATTCCGTGCGATATTCGACCACATGGATCCTGACAAGCCGGAGCCCACTCTTGCACCTGGCACAGCGGTCGCTATGGCCTATTCATTCATAAGGGCCCAGCTCGACCGCGATCGTCAGGCATACGAGGAAAAATGTGAGAAGAACCGCAAGACAGCTATCGAGGCCGCAGAGCGTCGGAAGCAATCGCAAGCGAACGCAAGCGAACGCCAGCGAACGCAAACGAACGCGGGCAACCGTCAGCATAATGATACTGATAATGATAATGACAATGATACTGATAATGATAATGACAATGATATTGATACAAATATAACACCACCGGCCGAGCCGGATGGTGACGGCGCGAAGAAAGAACCGCTCCAGGATCGTCGCTTCGACGAGTTCTGGAAGCTCTACCCGAAGAAAGTCGGGAAGCAAGCAGCAAAGAACTCCTGGAAGCGCATCAAACCGAACGCCGAGCTATTTGAAAGGATCATGGCAGCAGTCCAGAAGGCAAAGAACTCAGCACAATGGACCAGGAACAATGGCCAGTACATACCAAACCCAGCCACATGGCTGAACCAGGGACGCTGGGACGATGAACTGGAACCGGCAGCAGCATCCGGACCGACCGCACCACAAGGATCCGGCCAGAAATTTGACGCCGGCAGATACCTCAAGGAGAAGCTGGCATCATTCGAGGAGGGATAACATGACAGAAAAGAACGCGACCGAGCTGGTCATGGTGATCGTCAGAGCGTACCCGAACGCGGCACGCTTCGACAGCATTGAGGCCATAGAGGACACAATCGCCCTCTGGGCCACACAGTTCGCAGACGATCCGGTCGAGCTCGTAGCAATAGCAACCAACCAACACATACAGACAAGCAAGTGGCCACCAAGCATCGCAGAGATCCGCGAACTCATGGCCAGATCATCCAACCCTGACCTACTGCCACCAGATCAGGCGTGGCTCCTGGTGAGCGATTTGATCGCCGTCCACGGCGAGTTTGGAGGCGATGCGGCTCTGGCAGATATGCCGGAAATGATACGCCGGGCAGTCGAGTCGATCGGATGGACGCCGCTGATCGAAATGCACCGCCAAGCATACAGAGGCGGGAAGCCAGGACTTGACCGGGTGGCCTTCATGGACCAATACAAGCCAGTATATGAGCGAGAACGTCAGAAAGCTCAGCTCTCCCCTACTCTCAGGAAACAGATCGAGGCCATAGAGGACAGATCGGCAGCGGGAGGCGCAAGGAAGTCACTGGAGATAGCTCGGGCGCGACGCATAGAGCGCGAGAACATATACAGACGGCTGAGCGGGATGCAACCGCTGGCAATTAACACTGAAACCACGGAGCCTTCGCTCCTGGAAAATAAAAACTAAGCCCACAACAAAAAGGAGGTACACACAATGAGCGCAACAAACAGAGGAACCAAAAGAAGGGACAACGACTTCTACCCTACGCCAGACGACGCGATCAACGCACTCCTCGACGCTCTCCCTCTGAGGGGGGGCGCGTACTTGAGCCAGGAGCCGGATCTGGAAACATAGTCAAGGCCCTGAGGAGATACGAAGGCATGCACATCGACGCACTTGAGATACGCGAGGAGGAACGCGAACACCTGGAGCCACTGGCCGACCGGGTGATCATCGGCGACTATATGACGGCCGAGCTCGAACCATACGACCTGATCATCGGCAACCCGCCGTTCTCGGAGGCCATGGCCTTCGTCAAGAGGAGTCTCGAGCTCGTGAAACCTGGAGGCATGGTGATCTTTCTACTCCGCACGGCCTTCCTGGAGTCAGACGCTCGCTTCGAGTTCTGGAAGGATCCAGGGAACCAACTGGCCGGACTCTACACACTACACAAGCGGCCGAGCTTCACAGGAAAAGGAACGGACGCGACAAGCTACTCCTGGTTCGTATGGCAGCCAGGAGGCGACGGGAAACAGACAATAAAAGTAATTTAAGGAGGTACGACATGAAAAACATGGTTTATATATGCTCGCCGTTCAGAGGAAACGGCCAGACAAGTGAAGCGGAAAACATACGCAGAGCGATCAACTATTGCGGAGCCGTGGCAAGACTCCACCCGGAGCTCATACCAATCGCGCCGCACTTATACTTCCCGCTGTTTATGGACGACCACGATCCGGACTGCAGAGCCTACGGGCTGGCCAAAGGCATCGAGCTCCTGAGCTTATGCGACACCATCGCAGTCGAAGGCCTGGGAGTAATGGAGCCGAGCGAAGGTATGGCCAGGGAAATCGAATACGCAAAGAGCCACGGCATCAAGATCGTGGATATTGAATACTTCACAAGACCAAAGACAGCAAAAGACGCTGCAGACAGCGCGGCAACTCCGACACTAATGCCGGCAACATAGGAGGCGCGCATGGGATATAAGCAAAAACATCCGTACTTGAGCCAGATCGTCCAGGTCCTCAGGTACAAGATCAAGGAGGTACTACATGGCAGCAAAAGGGAAAAACCGGGAAGGCTACCCGGATCCGACAGCGAACGAGGCTATCGGAAAAGTGGCCAACTATGAAAGAAGGATAAAAGGCAGACAGTCAAGGATTGCCGGGGATCACTTCGAGAGCATGCTCCAGGCTTCTCTCGACTTCTACCGGGATCTAAACCTGGCATACATAGAAAAGACGCCGGAACCGATGAAACCGATCCGGCCACTAGGACAAGGCCGCTTCGAGGCGTGCTACACGAAAAGCGGACAGCCTGACTTCAAAGGAACACTCACCGGAGGCCGTTCGATCGTATTTGAGGCAAAACACACAGACGGCGACCGGATTGAGGCCAGCAGACTCACAGAAGGACAGATCAAGGCCCTGGAGACACACTACCAGCTCGGCGCTGCTGCTTTTGTCGTTGTGAGCATCGGGCTCCAGGACTTCTACCGGATCCCCTGGGAAGTGTGGAGAGACATGGAAAAGATATACGGACACAAGCACATCAAAAAGACAGAGCTCGAGCCGTTCCGCGTGGCATACATGGCCGGCGTGATCAAGGTCCTGGATGGCGTAGAGCTCGAATATGGAGAGGAAGGCGAAGCAGATGGGGCCAGGGAGAATAATTGAAAACATAAAAAACCACGCGGCCCGCGGGATGTTCTCATTTTGTGGCTGGCCGAAACCGTCGTCGCGGCGCTGGCTGAGTACATAGAAAACCACAAGGAGGAAAAGCATGGAGACGAAACAAGTCTATGACATCGACGCCATAGAAGGCATGAAACACCTGGCCAGCGAGTCGGTGGATCTCATATTGTGCGACCTTCCATACGGAGCAACAGCCAACGGATGGGACACACCGATTGACATGGACGAACTCTGGGAGCAATACCGGAGAATAATCAAGCCGCGCGGCGCCATCGTGCTTTTCGGATCCGGAGCCTTCACTGCAGAGCTAATCATGGCCGGGCGCAGCATGTACCGGTATAGCCTGGTATGGGAAAAGCCAAACGCAACCGGCTTCCTGAACGCGAAGATCATGCCGCTAAGAGCCCACGAGGATCTGACTGTATTCTACAAGAAGCCGCCGACATACAACCCGCAAATGAGCACTGGGCACAAGCCGGTAAACAGATACACAAAGACGAACGACGGCACGAACTACCAGAAAACACGAGCAATCTCCGGAGGAGGAAACACAGACCGGTACCCGAGGTCGGTGCTCCGCTTCGGTTCAGATAAACAGAAAAGCAACATACACCCAACACAGAAACCGATCGCCCTCATCCGATGGATCATCCGGACATACACGAGCCCCGGGGACGTCGTCCTGGATAACGCATGCGGCAGCGGGAGCACCCTGGTCGCTGCTGATCTCGAGGGAAGGGACTGGATCGGCTTCGACAACGGAACATGCAAAAGCAAGCACAAGCAGCTCGACGGCCGCAAGTGGGCCGACATAGCTGCAGAACGAGTAAAGAAAGAAGGAGGAACCACATGAAAGCACACGAAAAACTAGCCGAGGCAATCGAAGCCTCACCACTCTCTCTTGAGGAAATCGCAGAGCGCTCACACGTAACACCGACGGCGCTGAGAAGATACGCCGAGGGGAAAACGAATACCGAGAGGCCCGGAGATCATAAACATCGCCAAAGTGCTCGACATGGATCCGAAGTACATGCCAGGGCATCCGGACAACCCAGCCAGGAAAGACCAGGCTTCTGCGGTCTGATAATGGCAACGTGCCCGGAACCTGAGTCGGAAAACCAGACCGAGGAAGTGTGCGGCCACTGCCCTCTCGCAAAGATGGCCAAAGAATACAGAGAGAAAGCCGAGAAGATAGACAGAGAAGGCAGAGGCATCCGCTATTGACGGCTGAGTACGGCAAGATCATCAAGGCCCTGGAGGCCATCGAGGGGCTCGAAGGTGATCAGGCGGCAGCAGTCGCCGAGGCTTGCGACATCATAAGTGACTACGATGTACTATATGCAACGACTACACCGGCGGACATGAGAGAGATCCCAAGGACGAAAGCCTGGGAATGTGCTCACCTAAGCCAGATCGGTGAGGAAATTGCAGCCAGGAACGGCCTGAGCTTCGAGCTAATGGGCGTGAGCGACAACTACTTCAAGTACATAAAGCAAGAGGTGGAAAGCGACGCGACATTCCTGGCAAAAATCGCGATGCTCGAAGGCGCTGCCCTGGTTATATTCGACGGCCGGATCATAATGGCCAAAGAAAAAGACCTGGAGGCAGCGGATCCAGTGGCGGAACTCGACACAAACGGCTCATTTATTGAGATTTTTGACCATTCCGCCAGAGCCTTCGGTTCCGCACTGATCAGTGTCGGACAATTCAAAGGCGCATACACAGCAAATAACGGAAGCTCCAGAAAACTCACCGAAAGGCCTGGAAACCTCCAAGCATCCAGCAGCGCCGAGTGCATGATATACGCAGCCGGGCTTCTAAGATACAAAAACAAGGGCCTCACTGGCCTGAAAATGACAACCGCACTCTCTCCGGAAATACCGGCCGGAGTGACGTGTACCCTGGGCGGATCCTCAGCGCCTAGCGGATGGACCGGGACATTGTTCGTGCATCATATCCGGCACGAGTTCCACAAGAACCAGAGCACGGTATTCCTGAGGAAACCACTGGAGGGATATTGATGATCGCAGACAAAGGCATAGTCCTCAGTGTCGGAGAGGGAAACAACCAGAACATGGCCAGAGTAGCGCCGATCGACAACATCGACGCCGTGAGCATGTTCTACAAGATACCGAAACACCTATATGCTACGGCGGGAAGATCCCAGACGAGAACATTCTGGCCAAAGTCCTGGCATCGTGCTCAGCGGACGACGTGAGACCTCTCACCGACCAGGTGAAGGTAAAAGCTCCAGACGTTGAGACCTACGACATAGAGCTCACATACTACACCACAGAAAACGACGAGAGCTCGTGCATCGAGACGATCGAGGGCTCCGGTGGAGCTATCGACAAGTATGTATACTGGCAAGGCGCAGCGCTCAACCGCGACATCAACCCGGACTACCTTCGCAAACTGATCCTGGCCCCGAACTGGGCCGACGATCTCACTGGCGCGGTCCGCGTCGAAATAACAAAGCCAGAATACAAGGACCTAAACAAGACCACGGTCGCACAATGGAGCGGCGTCGCTAATGTCAGCCACGTGATCACTGACAGCAAGTAAAGGAGGGATCGCATGGGCTTCGCACTAGAAAACACCAACACGCTCAAGCTCCTCCCTGGATGGATGCGCGACGATGATGCGGTTCAGGCTCTCGCTGGCGCTTGCGATATTTTGTTCCAGGGAGCAGCGAAAAGGATCAAAACACCGAGAACCTGGGATCAGATCGATAACCTCACAGACGAGGAACTCGACGAGCTTGCCTGGGAACTCAACATAGACTGGTGGCAGAGTTCCTGGAGCCTGGAGCAAAAACGCGCGACCGTAAAGGTAGCAAGGCAGATCAAGGCAAAGCGCGGTACCAAATGGGCCGTCGAACAACTGATAACGGCCAGCTTCGGCACCGGATATGTCAAGGAATGGTTTGAGGAAGGCGAAAACGGCGAGCCGTTCACCTTCAAAGTCCTGACGACGAACCCGAACATCGGGGACGAAGGTATGGAAAACTTCAACCGGCAGATCAACCAGGCAAAAAACGAGCGCTCGCACATGATCGGCGTCTACTACTTCGAGGAAATCGGCGTCACGATCGAGGCAGATCCTCGAAAGATGGCCCACGTGTTTGAGTATGTCAGATGCGGAACGGTTCCGCGTCCGGCAGCAGTCGGCGCGATCGACAAGACGGTGATCAGCGCAAACGCCAAGGCTATGAGCCACGGCTTCGAGTACACAAAAGCTGGCGACGGAACAATAACCGGAACATACCCGGGGCGCGGAACTCTCGGAGCAATCGACAAAGGGACCGTCCAGGTGGATCCGGAGTCAATGCCGCACGGCTTCGCATATATTGAGGCCGGCGACGGAACCGTGACCGGTACCTACCCGAGACAGATGCAGCAAGGAGAAATCACGACGCAAGCCGTCGAGGCCGACGCTGCTGCCGCTCTCTCTCACTTCGACTACGAAAGGAAAGCCGGAACGGTTCCGGGAGTCTCCACGCTGGGCGAGATCTCCAGAATTGCATCGGAGACAGCGGGCACGACAGTCGTGCACTGTTTCACATACAAAAAATGCGGCACAACCAAGTGCGGCGAGTAACCCACCAACGGAAAGGAGGAAACGCGATGGCGCAATTTTTCTCTAATGGCTTTATGAATAGACGACGAGCCCAGTGGCTCAGGGCAATCCATGAAGTCAAGGTCAGATCATCCGGGACATGGTATACCGGAGAGATCCAGAAGAAAGAAGTCAGTGGCGACACGTTGATCATCAACGTCGTGTTCTCGGACCTGGATGCGAGAAGCTGCCATATTGACCGCTCACAGATCACGGACACATACGGCGAAGTGATCCACGAGCAGACTGAAAACATCCAGAAGGCAACCGGTCAGGGCACAATGCTCCAGATCAAGGTACCGATCAAAGAAACCACATAAGGAGGCGAGAACATGTACCAGGAAACAAAGTGGCAAGACCAGATCAAGGACGTCAACACTGGCGAACTGATCCAGGAAGGAACCGACCAGAGTGCCGGCAACTTCAACAACCTCGAGCACGGCGTTTCTGACGCTCACCTTGCCGCCCTGATCCTCAGCGTGGGTATGCTTCCAGCAATTCGCGCAAACGAGGTCGAGGTCAAAGAGGTGACACTCAAGAACACCAGCAAGAGCATCCCGTTCAACAACAGCACACAGTCGATCGCTCTGGCTAACAAGCGCGACTCAGCCAACTACGACGTAGAGATCCAGGTCGTAGAGGCAACCGGCACCGGTATCGTCGGAGTGTTTGACATCACCGACAAGATGCTGAACGGCTTCAAGTTAGCATACAGCGGATCGGCATCAACCGTAACCGTAAAACTCACAATCAAAGGAGGTAGCAACTAATGGCAGTTAAAACCAACCCAGTGACCGTCGTTGAGAAGAACGAAGGCACAAAGATCGAATACGAACAGAATGGCACCAAACTCTATTTTGACGACCAGCTTATGATCAACGCCGCAAAGTTCCAGAAGGACTGGCCGGTACACGTCGACGTGTGCATGGACTCAGATCGGAACCTTTGCACCGGAGTCGCTGACGGCCTCTACTATGTAGCGCAGATCGACATCCCGGCGATCCAGAAGGAAATTATTGAGCCTGAGGAGGAAGGCGGCGAGTCTACCGTCAATATCATCCCGCTCGACATGGCTGACGTAGTTTTGACACTCTGGAGCATCGACCAGCTTGCTCTGGCCGTACAGTAAAGGAGGAAAAACATGAAACCTAATTTTGATTTATCAAACCTGGCGCTCCAGATGGCGTGCCCTAACAACGAACTTTTATATGACGACAAAGGGATGCCTTCCGTTATGGTCAAGATCCCAAAATTCAAGATCAGCGACGTGATCGCCGGAGGATCCAGTTCAACGCATCCAGCCTTTATCGTGAACGGCCAGGAAGTGGACGCGATCTATATCAGCAAATTCCTCAATATCGTTGACAACGGCCGCGCGTACTCATTACCGGGCCAGGATCCGACCGCTTCTCTCAACTTCGACCAGGCCGTTCAGTATTGCACAGCCAAAGGAGAGGGCTGGCATCTTATGACTAACGCCGAGTGGGCTGCCATTGAGCTCTGGTGCTTAAAAAATGGCTTTATTCCTAACGGCAACAACTACTTCGGACACGATGCAAAGGAAAGCAACTACAAGGCAATCCCGTCAATGGCCAGAGACAGCTCCGGAAGGGTTCAGAGAACAGCAACCGGTACCGGTCCGGTATCATGGTATCATGACAACACTCTCACCGGTATCGCTGATCTCAAGGGCGACGTTTGGGAGTGGTCCGGCGGCTTCCGTACAGTTTACGGAGAAGTTCAGGTACTCGCCAACAATGACGCTGCTGATCTCGACAATCCTCAGAGCGCAACAAGCGCACACTGGAAGGCGATCGACGCAACCACTGGCTCTCTGATCACTCCAAACGGAGAAGGAACGACAGCGAACAGCATCAAGATCGACAATGTGAGTGGCAAGATCCAGTACGTGACAACGATCGCGAATACAAAAGGAGCGTTCAACTGTAAATTTAAGGAGATCACGTGCGCTTCTACTATTGCGGCAGCAGCTCAGGAAGTGCTCAAAGCGCTCGGCTTGCTTCCTACTGACACATCGGCAGACCTCGGATCTGATTGCCAGTGCTATGTAAATAACGCCGAGGCAGAGCGCTCGCTGTGTCGTGGGGGCCGCTGGGACGGCTCTGCGGCTGGTTTGTTCTCTTTCAGCGGCGACAGTGACCGCTCGCTTGTGGTCGGCTACATCGGCTTCCGCTCCGCTTTTGTAAAATTGCCAAACTGATCAACCTGATTATTCAATAGGCGCCGAAGGGCGCCGGGCCTAACAGCAGCCAGAAAGGAGGTACCATGTCAGACCTCAAGCTAGAACAAAAGATCAACCGGATGATCTCAAAGACCACCCTATGGATCTACAACATGCCAAAGCCAGACAAGTACACCATGGGCGCTGAGATCCGGCGCTCAGAGTGGCGCATGCTGAGGCTTGCGATCCTAGCCAACACGGCCGACGGGAGCAAGCGGCCATACCAGACCGGCATCGACAAGGAGCTCGCGGTTCTCCGCGGCTTCATCGATCTGGCTGTAATGCCAGAAAACCACCTGATCAGTCAGGGCGCCCACGGTGAATGGACCGAAATGCTCGACGAGATCGGCCGGATGCTGGGCGGGTGGATCAAAAGAACGAAATAAAACCAACGGGTGCGTGCCGTGTAAATCGTGGCGCTCGGTGTATCGTGGGGGCAACTGGAACAACTCTGCGAATGGTTTGTTCTCTTTCAACGGCAACAATGACCGCTCGAATGTGAACAGCAACATCGGCTTCCGCTCCGCTCTGATCTATTTGCTGAGATCCGGGACCTCAAGGGGAACCGGCAGCGGTCAGACAAAAGGGGTGCGCATCCATGCACGAGGATCATCGTGCTAAAGATATATCGCCCGCGTGGGCGTGTTCGCCATGTAGACCAGCCGGATCCGGACCGTCACGCATGGCAAAAAACAAAAAGAGGAGGAGCTCCATGGAAAATCTCAATATTTTTGAGAGGATCGTGAGCTGGAAAAACCTACTCGACGCATATCATCACGCGGCCGCTGAAAAGTGGTTCCGTGACGACGTTGCGGCGTTTAGTGCATCCCTAGGCAAGAACCTCCTGAAAATACAAAAATCGCTCCGGCTAAAGTATTACCAGGTCGGGAACTATCGCGAGTTCTATGTGTACGAACCAAAGAAAAGGCTCGTCATGGCTCTGAACTTCCCGGATCGAGTCGTACAGTGGGCGATCTACCTCCAGCTCAATCCGATCCTGGACCGCCAATTCTACTACCACAGCTATGGCTGCAGAGTTGGAAAAGGAACGGCCAAAGCGGCCGACAAGCTCCAGGACTGGATGCGCCTGGTGGATAGAAAACCAGACGACTGGTACTATCTCAAGCTGGATATTTCAAAATATTTTTATAGAGTGGACCACGCGGTCCTTCTCGACATCCTAGCGAAGAAATTCCCGGGCGAGGACGATCTCCTCTGGCTAATGGATCGCATCATAAATTGCGAGCACACAGCCTTCGGACTTCCACCAGGGAAGAACGTCGACGAGATTGATCCGAGCGATCGGCTCCTGGATGTAGGGATGCCGATCGGAAACCTTACGAGTCAACTCCTGGCCAATGTGTGCCTGGATCAGCTCGACCAATACATCAAACACGAGCTACATGCTCACTACTACGTCCGGTACATGGACGACATGGTGATCCTACACAACGACGCCAAAGTTCTGAATGAATGGAAGCGCCTGATCGAGAAGTATCTCAACGAAGTCCTCCACCTGGAGCTCAACGATAAGACAAGCCAAAGCCGAGAACATGATCAAGCTCGACATCGAGCGCAAGAAGCTCGGACTAAAAACAAGCGACGGTCCTGGAGACCAGGACCAAACAGATCCGGACATAGATCCGGAGGAATAGGAGGTACAATATGACAGAAACACAGATCAGGCAGAAAGTGGTAAACCAAGCCAAGAGCTGGCTCGGATGCAAGGAGTCAGACGGATCCCACCGCAAGATCATCGACCTCTACAACAGCCACAAACCGCTCGCCAGGAGCTACGCGGTAAAATACACCGACGCATGGTGCGCGACGTTCGTCTCAGCGACTTCGATCGCTTGCGGATATACTGACATCATGCCGACCGAGTGCGGCTGTGGTAAAATGATCGAGCTCTACCAGAAGCTCGGACGCTGGGAGGAGAACGACGCATACAAGCCGGAACCTGGCGACGTTGTTTTCTACGACTGGGACGACAATGGAGTCGGCGACAATAAGGGAGCATCTGACCACGTCGGCATTGTTGAGAAAGTGGTCGGCACTACTATCACCGTTATCGAAGGAAACTGCAGTAACTCAGTCAAGAGGCGCGAGATCCAGGTAAATGGTCGATATATCAGAGGATACGGATTGCCAGCCTTCGAGAAAAAGGCGACCAAAGAGGACTCGGGCGCAAAGCTCTCGGTCGAGGAAGTTGCAAAGAAAGTAATAAACGGCGACTACGGAAACGGAGTGGCCAGAAAGAGCAAGCTCGAAGCTGAGGGCTACAACTACGCAACCGTCCAGGCTAAGGCCAACGAGATCCTCAGAAGCGGATCCACATCGACACCATCCAAGAAGGAAACCTATGCGATCGGCGACAAAGTCAAGGTCAACGGGTATATTTACGCATACGGCTCAGGAAAAGGTAACAAGATCAAAAAGAACAACGAGACCATGTACGTCGTGGGCCTCGTTGACTCCAAGACCTACGCATTTTCGATCGGAGTCGCAGCAAAGAAGGGCGGCGTTCGCCAGGGATGGACCAACAAAGCAACGCTCACACATGCAGACTAAGGAGGTACCAGGACTATGATGCAGAACATCGGAAACATATTGATCGGGATCGCGGTTGTGATTGCCGTGATCTTTGTGCTCAACTTGCTCAATAAGGCGGCTGAGTATCTCGAAGCCAAAGCTCTGGAAGCTGGCCGCGAGGATATTGCAGCTCTGATCGGAATGGCTAACAGTGCCATCACCCAGGCCGTGGCGTATGTCAACCAGACATACGTCGACAGTCTCAAAGCTGCCGGAAAATTCGACAAAGAGGCCCAGGTCGCAGCCTTTAACAAGGCGGTGACTGCTGCCGAGCAGATGCTCACGACTGACGTCAAGGACGCGATCATTGAAATGTACGGAGAACTCTCGAAGTATCTGGAGACAAAGATCGAGGAGACATGCAGATACCTCAAAACGGAGCCGAAAAAGCTCGAGGCGGAGAAAGATGCGGACACTGCAGTAAAAGCCGCCAGTGTGGCCGCTACGGTCGCCACGACAGCGATCAAGCAACTCAACGCAGAGGCACGAGCATCCACTCCGGTCAAGCCCGACGAGAGCGCGGACCGTTGCGTCGTGTGCGGTGAAATCGTTCCGGAAGGTACTCAGGTGTGCAAGTCGTGTCAGGACAAAGCACGCCCGGCCACAATTCAGGAATAACGGCGGCAAGTTATCCACATTTTCACATAGTAAAAGTGCACAAAAAGAACCCGGGGAGAGATCCCCGGGCCTTTTTTATTGTGTTTTTTCTGCTAGAGTCAACCGAAACGCAAAAGCCACGAACCCGCTATATATAAGCGGTCCGACCGTGTTCGGATAAGACTCATTTAGTGGAGCTGGCGGGAATTGAACCCGCGTCCGAAGACTTTTCCATCATAGCATCTCCCATTACAGTCGCTTTACTGACATTCCCTCAGATTCCCGCCAACCGACAGGCTGAAACCCTTAGTAGCTTCATGAATCTTTTACTGTGTCAAAGCTTTCACAGCAAAGTTCCCCACTGGTTTGATGCCTTATCCTAAGCCGTGAGTCAACTTAGGTAAGACAGCTGCCATTAGGCAGCGTACGCTAACTTATTGTCTGCGTTTATATTTAGTCCAAGTTTTTAGATGGTCCTGGTCCATCAATGGCTTCCATGATTTCTAAATCCCCGTCGAAACCAGTACAACCCCTGATTACGGGTGCCATAACGGCATATATGTGAGTCAGATACTTAACCGGTATCTGTTTACTCCTCTGTTTCAGAAGAACTCTCTTCTGTGTCGGTACCTAGTACCTCATCTACGTTATCTTCATTCACTGTCTCAACGTCAGAACCAACGGCATCTTCTACAGCCTTCGTTACCTCATCTTCCGTCGTCTCGGATTCTGTTGTCGCTTTGGTTGTTCCAAGACCAGAAATCTCAGATGCATAATTCTCATCAATATAATTACCAATGTATGCTTCTACCGTAGAATCTCCAACAAACTTCGGCTGATTCTTATATATCTTAATCCCGGTTGGAACGCCGACTGCTGCGCCAATAATAAGTGCCACAATAATGCACTTCACAGTCAACCGCACTTTACGTTTTCTTTCTATCTCTTTTCGATGCTGTTTCTCATATTTTCTTTTATCTACTTTTTCCTGACTCATAATATCCTCCCAGAGTTCATTTGTTACCTCATATAGATTACCACATTTTTCATAAAAAGAAAAACGAAAATTTCGTGAATTTATAATTTTTAAGAATTATCGCATATTTCGTATCTTAAATTCCTTCTCCGCTTCCCGTTTCATGTCCTTTTTAGCAATATCATTACGCTTGTCATATAATTTCTTACCTCTGGCAAGCCCAATCTCTACCTTCACAAGACTATCCTTAAAATATACCTTAAGCGGAACAATTGTGTATCCCTTCATTTTTGCCTGTCCCATGATCTTGTTGATCTCATATTTGTGAAGCAGCAACTTTCTCGGGCGAAGAGGATCTCTATTAAATATATTGCCCTTTTCATAAGGTGAAATGTGCATTTGCCGAATGATCACTTCTCCATCCTCTACACTGACAAACGCTTCTTTGATACTGCAATGTCCCATACGTAAAGACTTCACTTCTGTACCATGTAACGCAATTCCAGCCTCAAATTTCTCATCTATAAAATAGTCAAAATATGCTTTTTTGTTATTTGCGATCAATCGCTCCCCTTTTTGTTTCGGCATATTCATTCTCCTCCTCAAGTGCAAATTCAAAATCAATAGTCTTTAATAGTTTATCCACATGTACGACTTTTATGCGTACTTTCTGTCCCATAGTATAAGTTTTGCCGGAATCTTTTCCAACAACCGACATGCTCTCTTCCTGGTATATATAAAAATCATCCGGTATACTTGAGATTCTCACCATACCTTCTACAGTATTATCAAGCTCGACATACACACCATATCCGGTCACTCCGGATATAATCCCATCATACTCTTCACCAATACGTCTACTCATATATTGTGCTTTTTTAAGTTTCTCTACCTCACGTTCTGCCTCCTGTGCCCGGCGTTCATTCTTTGAATTTGACTCCGCTACAACAGGAAGAATTCCACTATAATGAGAAAGTCTCTTCTCAGTCAGTCTGCCATGCAGATTTTCCTTAATGATTCGGTGAATCTGCAGATCCGGATATCTTCGGATCGGAGAAGTAAAATGGCAGTAATACTTTGTTGCCAATCCAAAATGCCCACTACATTCAGTAGAATATCTTGCCTGCTGCATCGCTCTTAATGTCATTCTGCTAATAAATCCCTCTTCCGGACTGCCTTCTATTTTTTTCAATAATTTTTGAAATTCTTTCGGATGAATGGTATCATTTGAACTTTTAAAATAATAACCAAACCCTTTGATCACCGCCTGCAGCTTCTCAACCTTTTCCTCGTCCGGTGCTCCATGCACACGATATTCAAACGGAATATCCTGCCAGAAATAATCTTCCGCAATCGTCTCATTTGCCATCAACATAAAATCCTCAATGATCTTATGTGCCGGATTCCGATCATATGGCCCAATCTCAATTGGTTCCCCATCTTCTGTCAAAGATATTTTTGTTTCAGGAAAATCAAAATCAATCGAACCACGTTCCATTCTGCGTTCTCGCAAAATTTTAGATAATTCATACATATTCTGAAAGAATTCCAATTCATTCTGATATTCTTCCAGAATCTGTTTTCCTCTAACCCGAGTGCCATCATTTAAACATACTTCCACATCATCCAAAGACACATCTGATATTCTGCTATAATCTATATCATCATATATACCGTGATCTTTGATTGCAGCTGCCCGTAAGATACCATCTACCTGATGGTAACTCATCCGGCGATCCACATGAATAACAGTCTCCGCAATGTTATGCCCAACCACTTTGCCCTGCAGATCAATATCCATAATACAAGATAATGCCAAACGGTCTGTTCCGGCATTCAAAGAACAGATACCATTTGATAATTTGTGTGGAAGCATCGGTATAACGCGATCCACTAAATATACGCTTGTACCGCGTTTCAGGGCTTCTTTATCCAATGGTGCATGTTCTTTAACATAATGTGTCACATCTGCAATATGCACACCTAACTGATATCCATTATCTCCTTTTGTTAGCGTAATGGCATCATCCAAATCTTTCGCATCTTCTCCATCGATTGTGACTGTCTTCCAGTTTCTGATATCCATTCGATCCTTGGTTTCTTCCGGTTTCACTTCATCAGGAATCAAATCTAACGACTGCATTACTTCTTCCGGAAATTCTACTGGCAGATTAAATGCCTTCACGATAGATAATATATCGGTCCCCGGATCATTCACATGCCCTAAGATCTCGATTACTTTTCCTTCGGGACTCTTCTTACCATCACCAAAATCCGTAATCTGCACGACAACTTTGTGCCCCGTCATCGCTCCCATTGTATGTTTCTTCGATATAAATATATCCTGGCATATCTTCTGATTATCCGGAATGACAAATCCATAATTCTTATTCTTCTGATAATAGCCAACCACCTGTGAATTACCATGTTCCATAATTCGGACAACTTCTGCCTCTTTCCGCCGTCCTGTAGGCGATTTTACAATTCGGATCATTACCTTATCACCATGCAAAGCCCCAAAAGACACATTCTCCGGAATGAAATAATCCTCATCTTCTCCCTCTACCGTTACAAAGCCAAAGCCCTTCGGATTCCCCGTATACATACCAATCTTCGTTACATCAGATAACGATTGGTACTTTCCTCTTTTGGTGAGAAGTACTTTTCCCTCTTTGACCAACTCTGCTAATAATTCACGAAATGCTTCCCTGTCTTCCGGTTGTACCTGCAACAGAAACGCTAATTCTTTCTGCTTCAAAGGCTTGTAATGCTTATCATTGATCACCTGCAATATTCTCTTTTTCCGTTCGTTGCGTTGCTCCATCTCTTTCTCTCCTATTGCTCAATCTACAAGCCCTACGCAAAACACCTATAATTACAACAAAAGCTACTACACAGTATGTAGTAGCTTCTATTATTAATTCAATACTTTTGAACTAAGTAACAATGCCAATCCCAAGAAGATAACCAGACAAATTGCTGTAGCAATTACTAAATATGCTTCTTTCGAACGTCCTTTATTCTTACCCCAGTAAGTCTCTCCTGCGGCCGCACCACCTGCAAGACTTCCCAGACCGTTATCTTTCGCTTCCTGACATAATACTAATACTGTAATAATCACACATACTATAACAAAAACAATTGTAAGTGCTGTCTTCATTCAAAACACCTCCTATTCCGAAAACTCACTATTCGATATAGTATCATAGTTTTTTTAGAAAGGCAAGCACTAAATTCCACTTTCGCAATTTAAGAAAGATTTGAAACGATTCACTTTGGATGATAGGCAGCATTCTTCCCTAACATCTCTTCAATCTTCAAAAGTCTGTTATATTTTGCCGTACATTCTCCCCGGCATGGTGCCCCTGCTTTTATCTGTCCGGCATTTACCGCAATTGACAGATCTGCAATAACACTGTCTTCTGTGTCCCCGATACCGTGACTGATCATAATATGATACCCTGATTTTTTCGCTGTTTCGACCAACTCCATTGTCTCAGTAAGTGTTCCTATCTGACACAGCTTAACACTGATCGCATTTGCAATGGATTCTTTCACACCTTCCTGTAATCGTAACACATTACTTCCAAATACATCTCCTCCTACTAACTGCGTCTGCTCACCTAACCGGTAAGTTAGTAGTTTCCACCCTTTTGTATCATCAGCAGCCAACCCATCTTCAATCGAACAGATTGGAAATCTATCCACAATATCCTCGTAAAATTGCACCATCTCTTCTGCATTCCGATAGATTTCTTTTCCTACGATCTGACTCTCTCTTTGAAAATAATATAATTCCGAATTTTCGTCATATAATTTTGACGCTGCTACATTTACCGCTATCTGAATGTCATGTTCTAATCGATATCCGGCACGTTCAACCGCCTCCACGATCAGATTCAGGGCATCATTCGTTGTTCCGCAGCAGGGAGCAAACCCTCCTTCATCTCCGATACAAGTCATCAGCTCTTTCTCTTTCAATATCTGTTTTAAATGCTGGTACACCTCACAGGACATTTCCATTCCATGTGAAAAATTATACGCTCCTACCGGTGCGATCATCAATTCCTGAATGTCTAATGTATTATCCGCATAATCTCCACCATCAATCAAACTGATCATGGGAACCGGCATTTTCTTTGTATAGATTCCTCCTAAATACTGATATAACGGCAGACCTAATGCATTTGCAGCCGCCCGTGCACAGGCAACGGATACACCAAGTATTGCATTTGCACCATATTTTCTTTTATTCTCTGTTCCATCTGCCTCTATCAACAATTGGTCGATTCTCACCTGTTCAAATACATTCATTCCAATAATCTTATCTGCAATTCTTGTATTTACATTCGTGACCGCCTGTTCTACACCCTTGCCTAAATGTCTTTTATCCCCATCACGCAATTCACATGCCCCATACCCTCCACGATCCATACTGCTTGCTACTGTTGCATTTCCCGTGATCCCATCCTTTAACGTAATTGTAACATCCAACGTAGGAATTGCTCTGGCATCTAATATTTCCACAGCATGTACATCCAAAATTTCATACTCTCTCATGAATGTGTCCCTTTCTCCGCTTCATACTTACTTTCACAAGAAAGTATTACCATTATTTTAAGAAATATACTTGCAAACCATCATGCTACCGGACACTTTTGATGCATAGTAGACAAAATGCCATACACACGCAAAACTGCATGCATATGGCATAATTCTATTCATATATAAATGTAAACTATTGTACTTCTAATATATACATTATTTAACGATCAGACTCTTACCTGTCATTTCAGCAGGCTGCTCTAATCCCATAATCTCTAATAAAGTCGGAGCGATATCTGCAAGACATCCACCCTCTCTTAACTTCACATCCCCATAGTTCACAAGGATAAATGGAACCGGATTGGTTGTATGTGCTGTATGTGGATTACCGGTTGTGTAATCGATCATCTGTTCCGCATTACCATGGTCTGCACAGATAAATAACACACCATCTGCTTTCTTCACTGCATCTACCGCTGCCCCTACGCACTGATCTACGCACTCTACAGCCTTAACTGCTGCCGGAATCACACCGGTATGACCAACCATATCCGGATTAGCAAAATTGATAATAATTACGTCGTACTTATCGGATGTAATAGCTGCATTTAACTTCTCACTTACTTCCGGTGCACTCATCTCTGGCTGAAGATCATAAGTTGCTACTGCCGGAGACTTAACCAGAATACGCTCCTCGTCTTTGTTTGGCTCTTCCACGCCGCCATTAAAGAAGAAAGTTACATGTGCATACTTCTCTGTCTCTGCTAATCTTAATTGTGCCTTGCCGTTCTTTGCAAGATACTCGCCAAGTGTATTCTCAATGGTCTGCTTCTTAAATGCAACCAGCTTGTTACCAATTGACTCATCATAATCCTTAAAACATACATAAGTAACAGGAATTCTTCCCTCTTTTCTCTCAAAACCGGCAAAATCATCTTCACAGAATGCTCTTGTAATCTCTCTTGCACGATCAGGACGGAAATTGAAGAAGATAACAGAATCATTTGCCTTAACCGTTGCTACCGGCTTGTCATTCTCAGTCAATACGGTTGGAAGTACGAACTCGTCGGTTACATCCTTTGCATAAGAATCTGCAATTGCCTGTACCGGATCTGTTGCCCTCTCGCCCTCGCCATATACCATAGCTGCATAAGCCTTCTCTACACGATCCCAACGATTATCACGATCCATTGCATAATAACGACCAGAGATAGATGCTACTCTACCTACTCCAATCTCATTCATCTTCTCAACAAGCTGTGCTACATAATCTTTACCGGATGCCGGTGGAGTATCACGACCATCCAAAAATGGATGAACATATACATTGGAAAGTCCCTGCTTCTTACATAACTCTAAAATTGCATATAAATGTGTGTTGTGACTGTGTACACCACCATCAGAAAGCAATCCCCATAAATGCAGATCAGAATTATTCTTCTTACAGTTCTCAATTGCCTCTAGCATTGCCTCATTCTCAAAGAAATCGCCATCTTCGATTGCTTTGGTAATAGATGTCAGATCCTGATAAATAATACGTCCGGCACCAATGTTCATATGTCCCACCTCAGAGTTACCCATCTGACCATCCGGAAGTCCTACTGCTAAACCAGAAGCCTTACCTGCAACAAATGGACACTCCTTCATCAACTTATCCATTACCGGCGTATTTGCCATTGCAATGGCATTACCCTCTGTCTTATCGCTTAATCCATAACCATCAAGTACCATTAATACAACTGGTTTCTTACTCATAACATGTCTCCTTTAGTTATTATTTCATTCTTTATTTCTGTTAGGAATCCGGCGATTCCCATTCTACCTATTCTGTAGTATTTCCCTGAAAATACCGCCGAATACAGTTTACCATATTAATCAGAATTTGCAAGTCATTCTCTTGGAATTCACTGCAATAATTCTTCCTTCAACAATTGAACAACTTCACGAATGGATAACCGATCCGTATGTACCGTCACATCCGCATACTTCTCATACAGCGGGCATCGCTCTTCATAAAGATCACGGAATGTCTGTCCTACCCGGATCGACACCCCTCTTGCAGTCAGATCTCCAATCCGCTCACACAATTCCTCATATGGCAATTCCAGATATACCACTGTTCCAATCGATGCTAAATGCTCCATTGCTTCTTTTCCATAAATCACACTTCCTCCTGTAGAAATTACAGATTTATGACAATCCAGTGTGGCATTAATCTCATTTTCAATCTGATTGAAACTATCTAATCCTTTTGAATCTATGATCTCGCTAAGCAAAAGTCCTGTCTTCTCCTGAATCACCAGATCCGAATCTACAAATCGATACCCTAATGCTTTGGCAAGTACAACCCCGATCGTGCTCTTTCCACAACTAGGCATTCCAATTAAAATAACATTATCCTTCATATCTGTCCATCCACCTATAAGTCATAGATTTTGTTCTTCCCATACAACCTTATATGATCCATGCATTTTTCATTCAGTTCCATAGACACTGCCTGTTTTGCACCATTAACTTCTACTACCATAGTCACTGCATTTCGATCCTTGTTGCCAGAAGTATAATTACGTTTCTTTGCAAAGTTCTCATGTTCGATTCGATTTGAATTTTCCGGAACGATCATAGTAACCTGTTCCATCTCAAAGTGAAATAATTCTTTCCTTTTACTTGCATTATAGATCGCAGCAATCTCGATACTTCCGTTGGTCAATGTATATTCATATTCCACTTTACCAAAACCCCAGAAATATACCAACAGACAAATTCCAATAATGGAAATGATCACCCCAACTCCGCCCACAAATAAAAGCATTGGGATTCCTAATAATATAACCCATATCGCCACCACCAGTTTCACATAAAATCCAGTGTCCGGACGCGCTTTAATAGCGTATTCTACATAATTATCACTGCTCAACATAACAAACCTCCATATAGAAAGAGTGGGTAAGCATAGCCTCTTTCCAAACAAACCTATACTTACCCCTCGTACATCTTAATCTTCTATTATTTGCTTAGATATTCATCAATTGCTTTTGCTGCTTTCTTACCGGCACCCATTGCAAGAATAACCGTTGCTGCACCGGTAACAGTATCACCACCTGCGTATACCCCATCTTTACTTGTCTTCATTGTATCTTCTTCTACAATGATTCCGCCCCACTTCTGCGTATCCAATCCCGGCGTTGTCTGACGGATCAACGGATTCGGGCTCTGTCCGATCGCAATCACAACCGTATCTACATCAATCACATAGTTAGACCCCTCCACAGGAACCGGCGAACGTCTTCCTGATGCATCAGGCTCGCCTAACTCCTGTTTCACTACTTCAATACCTGTTACCCATCCATCTTCTCCATGAATCGCACAAGGGTTGTTCAATAACTTGAAGATAATACCTTCTTCTTTTGCATGATGTACTTCTTCTTTTCTTGCAGGAAGTTCCTCTTCAGAACGTCTATACACAATATATACTTCTTCTGCACCAAGACGTTTTGCCGTTCTTGCCGCATCCATCGCTACATTACCGGCTCCTACAACTGCGACCTTCTTACCAACCTTAATCGGAGTTGGAGTATCCGGGAACTTATATGCTTTCATAAGATTCACTCTGGTTAAAAATTCATTGGCAGAATATACGCCAAGTAAATTCTCTCCCGGAATATTCAAAAATCTCGGAAGCCCCGCACCAGATCCAACAAATACGGCACCATATCCCTGCTCCATGAGTTCATCAATGGTAACAGAACGTCCAACAATTACGTTTGTCTCAATATCTACACCAAGCTTCTCAACTGTCTCAATCTCTTTGGCAACCAGATCTTTTGGAAGACGGAACTCCGGAATACCATAGCTTAACACACCACCGGCTTTATGTAATGCTTCAAATACGATAACATCATAGCCCTTCTTGATCAGCTCGCCCGCACAGGTAATACCGGACGGACCTGATCCAACAACTGCTACACGCTTGCCATTTTTCTCAATCTTTGCTTCCGTCGGTTTTGCATTTGCCATATGATAATCTGCTACAAAACGCTCCAAACGGCCAATTGCAACCGGTTCACCCTTAATACCTCTTACACACTTACCTTCGCACTGGTTCTCCTGTGGGCAGACACGTCCGCAAATTGCCGGAAGTGCATTCTCACTTGTAATGATCTCATATGCTGCATCAAAGTCGCCTTCTGCAACCTTCTCAATGAATCCAGGAATCGGTACATTAACCGGACATCCTGTCATACATGGTTTATGCTTACAATTCAAACATCTTCTAGCTTCTTCCATTGCCATCTCTTTGGTATAGCCCAATGCAACCTCTGAGAAATTCTTATTACGGACATTTGGCTCCTGCTCTGGCATAGCCACCTTTGTCATACTCATATTCTTATCCATTCCACTTATCTCCTTCTATCTGTAATCGTTACCTTTTGTTAGTTTGCTAAATGCATACGACACTCATGTTCTTCTTCCTTAAACATGCCCTGACGCTTCATACACTCATCAAAATCAACTAAAAATCCATCAAAATCCGGTCCGTCTACGCAGGCAAACTTCGTCTCGCCACCAATAGTAACACGACATCCACCACACATTCCGGTTCCGTCGATCATAATCGGATTTAAAGATACAGCAGTTGGAATATTCAGCGGTTTGGTAACCTTAACCACATTCTTCATCATGATCAGTGGGCCAATTGCAATTACCTCATCAATCTTCTCACCCTTATCAATCAGCTCCTGCAAAACAGTAGTAACGAATCCCTTCGTTCCAAGACTTCCATCATCCGTTGCAATATATACATGATCACAAAACTCTTCAAATTTCTCTTTTAAGATAACGAATTCCGCAGAACGCCCACCGATAATAACATCTACTTTAACGCCCATCTCATGAAGCTTACGCAACTGAGGATAAAGAGGTGCCGAACCAACACCACCCGCAACACCAACGACATGCTCACACTTGTGTAACGGAGCAGGATGTCCCAACGGACCAACAAAATCCTGTACATATTCTCCTACTTTCTTCTTTGAAAGCAGTTCTGTCGAATATCCTACTACCTGATAAATAATCGTTACTGTCTTCTTCTCTCTGTCATAATCCGCAATTGTAAGAGGGACTCTCTCTCCATCTTCATCTACACGAATAATAATAAACTGTCCAGCCTCACATTTGTTTGCAACAAATGGTGCCTCAATCTCCATCAACTCAACTGCACTGTTGAGGGTTTCCTTACTTACAATCTTGTACATTTCGATACCTCTTTCCTATTGTTTTACATATGCGTTATATATTATACTCGTTTTACAGCAAGAAGAAAAGCATTTTTTCATCATATCTTAAAAGTTTCTTCTGCAAAACAAACCAATTTATCCTCTGCAAACAAAATGCCGCTTGCAGCTCTTTCTCACCTCTACAAGATTACAAAGCAAAAAGAGGTCGTTTCCAATACACAATCGTGTACAGGAAACAACCTCTCATCTTATCTATCATGAGTATAACTCATGATCTTAAATGTAGTCCGTTCATAGACTTCGCTAAGTGTCACCTATGCATTAACAACTTTACCAAAGTCAGCCTTCAATGATGCACCACCAATTAATCCACCATCAATATCTGGCTTAGCAAGTAACTCTGCTGCGTTGCCAGCATTCATAGATCCACCATACTGAATACGAACAGCCTCAGCAGTTGCCTCATCATAGATCTCAGCGATCAGATCACGGATACCTTTACATACTTCCTGAGCCTGGTCAGAAGTAGCAGTCTTACCTGTACCAATTGCCCAGATTGGCTCATAAGCGATTACCATTGTCTTAACCTGGTCAGCTGTAATTCCAGCTAAATCAGACTTAATCTGAAGACGGATCCAATCCATAGTTACACCAAGTTCTCTCTGCTCAAGGCTCTCACCACAGCAAAGAATCGGAGTAATACCAGCCTCAAATGCCTTCTTTACTTTCTTGTTCAAAAGAACATCATCCTCTTTAAAGTAATCACGACGTTCTGAATGACCGATAATAACATACTTAACACCTGCATCTACTAACATAGCAGCAGAAATCTCACCTGTATAAGCACCGCTCTCCTCAAAGTACATATTCTCAGCACCAACAGATACATTTGTTCCCTTTGTAGCCTCTACAACAGGTACAATATCAATTGCCGGTACACAATATACTACATCAACATCATCATTCTTAACTAAATCTTTTAATTCATTAACTAAAGCAACTGCCTCGCTAGGAGTCTTGTTCATTTTCCAGTTACCTGCAATAATTTTCTTTCTTGCCATTGTCTTTTCCTTCCTACACACATATTAATAAGCTCAATCTGCACTTTCAGCTTAATTGTAAGTTCTTACTTGATCGACTGGCGTAAGCTTCAGTCTGCGCCTCCGGCTTGGCTTCAGCAACTTCGTCGATGTAAGTTCGAACTAAGCTCAATCTGCGCCTCCGGCT
>Ga0129310_1001173_pt1 | contig 24405 bp, 25 predicted proteins | sample Go1ome_2_FD_94433 | JGI IMG/M metagenome (GOLD analysis project Ga0129310, IMG submission 94433) | Western lowland gorrila individual fecal microbial communities from Wisconsin, USA - Go1022A metagenome | ecosystem: Host-associated > Mammals > Digestive system > Large intestine > Fecal | place... | reverse complement strand
TGATTATTATAATTATTGTCAAATTTTTTTAAAATAAAAAAAGCCAGCTTTTATGCTGACTGAAAGAATATACTATGCAAATCAACCCTCAAAAATTATGGTGCTAAAAGTAAAAGACGGGGAAAACATTGGAAATCGTATAGAAATGGTTTATAATAATAGTGGGTTTGGTATTTTGGGGATACTTTAGTTTTGGGTGAACAGTTATGAACCAAGTAGGGCGATATCTAAATATCAATTCTTTTACTATACGTAGTCATATAATTACGCATACGCATGTGAATATGTTAGAACGAAACCGGTAATGAACTTAGCGATTGTTTTTTGATATTTATAAACTGATTAGGAGGGAAATGTGAGTAAGTTTATTATGGCATTAGATGCCGGAACTACAAGCAACAGAGCTATTCTTTTTAATCATGATGGAAAGATTGTCTCTGTAGCACAGCGAGAGTTTACTCAGATATATCCAAAGCCTGGATGGGTTGAACATGATGCAAATGAAATCTGGTCCACTATGCTTGGAGTTGCCGTTGAGACTATGGCTAAGGCAGGTATTACTGCGGAGGACGTAGCAGGTATAGGAATAACGAATCAACGTGAAACTACAATCGTATGGGATAAACAAACCGGTGAACCTGTCTATAATGCTATAGTGTGGCAGTGTCGTAGAACGGCGGAATACTGTGATAGCTTAAAAGCCAAAGGGCTCGAAGATACTATAAGGTCGAAGACCGGTCTTGTTATAGATGCTTACTTTTCTGCTACGAAACTTAGATGGATTCTAGAAAATGTGGAAGGCGTCAGAGAGAGAGCTGAAAGAGGCGAACTTCTTTTTGGAACGGTTGATACCTGGCTTATCTGGAAGCTTACACATGGCAGGGTGCATGTTACGGATTATTCAAATGCATCACGTACAATGATGTATAATATAAATGAGTTAAAGTGGGATGAGGATATACTAAAAGAGCTGAATATTCCAAGTTCACTTCTTCCAGAAGTAAAGGATAGCAGCTTTGTATATGGAAATGCCAGCAAACACATTTTAGGTAGAGAGATACCTATAGCTGGAATAGCAGGTGATCAGCAGGCGGCCCTTTTTGGTCAGCAGTGCTGGGAGAAGGGAAATGCTAAGAATACCTACGGTACAGGTTGTTTCCTTCTTATGAATACAGGAGATTCTCCTGTGTATTCTAAGAATGGTCTGGTAACAACACTCGCCTGGGGAATAGATGGTAAGGTTACATACGCACTTGAGGGTTCAGTGTTTATTGCGGGGGCTTCTGTTCAATGGCTTAGAGATGAGATGAGACTTATTGACAGCGCGGAAGATTCAGAGTACATGGCAACTAAGGTTAATGATACAAATGGTTGTTATGTTGTTCCCGCATTTACGGGACTAGGTGCTCCTTACTGGAATCAGTATGCCAGAGGTACCATAGTTGGAATCACCAGAGGCGTAAATAAATATCATATAATCAGAGCGACTCTGGAATCTATCGCTTACGAGACAAGCGATGTGCTATCTGCTATGGAAAAAGATTCTGGTGTTAAGCTAAATGAGCTTAAGGTTGATGGCGGAGCATCAGCAAATAATTTCCTGATGCAGACACAGGCAGATATTATAAATGCTACTGTAGCCCGCCCAAGTTGTCTTGAGAGTACAGCTATGGGAGCTGCATTTCTTGCAGGACTTAGTACGGGGTACTGGAGTTCAAGGGACGAACTCAGAACAGTTATCAGTATAGACAGGGTTTATAAGCCTGCTATAACTGAAGAAGAAAGACAGACACGTCTTGCCGGTTGGCAAAAAGCTGTTGGTCGCAGCTTTGACTGGTGCTGACGTTTATACACACTTATCAAAATAATATTTTTAAATATATTTATCAAAATACACTTATCAAATTATACTTTTAAAGGGGTTTAAAATGGGATTATTTAGTAAGAAAGATAAAGAATTAGATGCAGTTGCTAATCAAATCCAAGTTGATATCAGCAACAATTACAAGTCTAGTGCACTTGAGAATATCAAGTGGCTGGAGGATCTTATTGATGAAAAAAGAGCAAGCGGAAAGCTTAAAGGTAAGGCTGTTGGTGAATACCAAGACCTCCTAAATAATTATAAGCAGATAGTAAATAACATGAAGAGAACTTACTAGGTTATTTACTAATATTCTTTCTGCCGCGTATTATCCAATCTATTATACGTTCTGATGCGTGGGTATCTATGTGGTCAAAGTTTTTGTCTAGATATTCACTTACCTTTTCAAACTCATAGTCAGATGTACGTATTGAAGTTATCATCTCATCGAAGGTTTCTACGATTTTACCAGGAACATTATCCTTGTAATCTCTGTGGAAGCCTCTTTCTTTTGTATATTCTTCCATGTCAAATGCATAGAAAAGCATAGGTTTTTTCATAAGTGAAAACTCATATATATTAGAAGAATAATCTGTAATCAATAAGTCAGTAATATAGAATAAATCATTGATATTTGGATAGCTGGTAAGATCGGCCATACGGTCGAGATATTCTTCAGGTATAGGCACCTTTTCTTCTACGAAAGGATGCATTTTGAAGATAATCGTAGCATCTATGTCCTGGCATAACTTGTAAAGCTTACTCATATCAAGTTTGTCATAGGGAAAATACGCCTGACGCTTGTTTTCTCCTCGATAAGTTGGTGCGAAGAGTATTATATTCTCTCTTTTTTCTTTTGAGGTACCTCCAGAACAAGGTTTACATAACACAGGATAATTATCCAATAACTCTTCAGTTTTCTTTGATCTATAATCTTCATTTAAGAATATATCCAGTCTTGGCATTCCGGTTGGAAGTACCTGTTCATCATTTATGCCCCAAACTTCAGAGAAGAAATGACGAATCTTCATTGAACCAGCTACACCATAGGTATATTGTCTGTGACCTGATTTAGGAGCTGGACTTGCAGGCATTCCAAAACGACTGTAGCCAGTTGATTTAAAACCAGCACCAGCATGCCATAGCTGAGTTATAATAGTGCCTCGAATAGTAAGCCAGTCGGTTGTCTGGCTATGATCGTCAAGAAAGATAAAATCAGCGGATGCAATCTTCTTCAGTGTCTTGATCCAGTGCATAATACTGTAATGTTGGGTAGTGACAGCTCTTAGGGCTTCTTCAGGATGATAGCCTTCGTGAAGTAGAGCTTCTTTAAAAGCTGCCATGTTAGATCCCATTTCTTCACTCTGATCTGACATAAGAAGAATGCGGGGATTCTTTATTCTGTGTATATCTGTACTTCCCTTACGGTGGAAGAGAAGATACTCTGTATTGTATATGAGACGTAGCACAGATTTTGCTAGATTGTGCCTGCTTCTTCTTAAAAGAGAAGATATTTTCTTTTTAGTACTTATTGGCAGTTCAACATCAGAAGTTTTTATCTTGAATCCATTTTTATTCGAGAACTGGACGCGATATGCTCTTTCTTCGTGAAAATATATGAATTGTCTAGATAGAGTTCTTGTATCGATGGAATCAGAAAGGCTCATTTCATATTCTGACAGGTTTGATGTGGAAGAGCCGTTATCATGGATAGAGAGCTTAAATATACTGGTTGGCAGCATTTCACAGTTGCCAGGATTAGTTATATTTAGTTTAAATTCGTCACTGTTTTCTTCTCTCTTAAGAGTAAATGATGTATTATCACGCAAATTAACAAGGGATATATTTGCTTCACTAGGTACTTCCTTGATAAAGAAAGATATCCAGATTCTATCCCAAGTTATCTTATATATATTATATGAAAGATTATTAATCGCTGAATTATCCATAGCATTTAGTATAGCATTTGATATATCTTTCAACAAGGTGGAGATTTATATCAGTTTGTGGTACTATAAATGCTGGAAAAAGTGTGATTCACATATGTGAAGGGGAAAAGTAAATATGAAAAGTAGTATGTTTTTATCTTTAAGCACATCTTTAACGAAAGGATTTGGAACAAGACAGTGGTTTCATGCAAAAAGTCCTGAACTAATAGACCTTTTTGCAAAACTCTTCTTTGCTGTACTTATATACTTCCTTGTATGCTTTGGACTGAAAAAGCTCTTTGAGAAGTTACAGACACAGTTTGAGAAGGGCTCGAGAGATAAAAAAACTGTCAGCCTTATTCTTAGACCTATCGAATTTACGCTAGATACAATAATCCTGAGTGTTGCTATAGTACAGTGGGTACTGGTTGAGAATGCTAGTTTTGTAGCAAAACTCAGAGTTATCAGATATGTGGATATCCAGAGATGGCTCCATTATCAGAGTGATTCTCTGCTAGATTACATATATAAGGTAATTATAGCAATTATAGTATATCTAGTGATCACTGGCCTGATTAATAGTCTTATTCAATTTATTCTGACTAGAGTAAATGATATAAACTTTACTGGAAGTGCCGGTTATGTTTTCCTTAAAATACTCAAGTATGTTGTTAAGGCAGTACTGATAATTCTATCACTTCTTCAGCTTTATATTGTTGCTTTCAATATAATAGCTGCTGTTGTTGTTATAGTTGCTGTCTTATTAACAGCCGCATATAAGCTTAGAAATGTTAACTTTAAATCACTATTTGATGAAACTGGCGTTAATGATCTGGATGTATCAGATAGGAATAGGAGTAGAGCGGCAACTATAATGAACTCATTTGTGCTAAGAGCGGTGGGAGTTGTCTTACTACTTCTTATAATCTTCTTTGTTAGTAGAGGAGTTCATTCCGTATCTAAAAACTCGGGAGAAGAGATATCACAGCTTGTGTATTATCCTGAAGCAATGATAGCAAAAGAACTTAATACTTCATTTGAGGATATAACTGTAGAAGCTGCTCAAATCCCAGGTATTACCGGGGGACATGTAAAGGTTCGCACAAACGGAGATCTTAAGCTTTTAGAATTAGATAAACATAGAGTAGGTGTTAATACAGATTGTCCTGATTATCTGTTCTTTGGAGTAGGAGTTGGACAATCATCCTCGACTGCGAATAACTCGATGCGTTATGCATATGAAGGTTTTGAACAGTCTGTAGTTGATCTTGCAAATGGAACCGCTAATACTTATTACTACTATAATGAATCAGCTAATGACTGCCTTGCTGTTACAATAAGCGCAGCTTCGAATAAGGTCGTAAGTGTTACATTCTATACTGATTACGACAGAATGGAAAGTATATTAAACCTGGATCACGAATAAAAAGCTTAAATAATTAATCGATTTTTTTAATCTTTTTTTAATCTTTCTTAAAGGACTGTTTTATTTATTAAGTTTATTATGTGTATTGTCAAAAGGAAATACGGTTCACGAAAACAGAAGGAAATGAACCGAATAAATAAAACATATTTAAGAAAGATGAGGTAATAAAAATGGTAGATTTCGAGAAAGTTGAAAAGTTAGTACAGAAGGCAAATGTATCTTATGAGGATGCAAAGAATGCACTTGAAGCAGCTAATGGAGATATGCTTGATGCAATTATCGCTCTTGAGAAAGCAGGAAAGGTTAATAGTCAGGCAAGCTTCACTACTACATCTCCTGAGTCATCACCTTATAAAGATGTTCCAGCGGTAGTTGATCAGACAAACAAGACAGAAGGTAAGAGCTTCTTCAAGGATCTTGGAGCTGCTATCAAGAGAGGATTCAGATACACGGTTGATAATTCTGTAAGAGTGGTTAGAAATGATGTTGAAGTTATCAAGCTTCCACTTTGGATATCAATCATTGCTATGCTTGCAGCGTGGGAACTTCTTCTTATAGTAATCGTTATATCACTCTTCTTTGACTGCAGATATTCAGTAGTAGGTAAGGATAATGCAAATGAGGTTAATAGAGTTATAGATCAGGCATCAACATTTGCAGGTAAGGTAAAGGAAAGCTGGAATGAGAGCTTCAACAACAAAGCAGCAGAGACTTCAGCAGCAAATGATACTCAGAATACAACTTCAACAGTAGCAAATGATAGTACAGTAGAAGGCCCGGTTGAGGGTACAGTAGAAGATACTCCTGAAAACTAATCTGCTAAAGATTAATAAGGATTAAATCTTGGAGGTTTTGAATATAGGATGGATGCATATATCTTAGTAGTAGAAGATGAGGAAAAGTTGGCTAGATTCGTAGAGCTGGAACTAAAGCACGAGGGATATAAGGTAGATAAAGCCTTGGATGGTAGAACAGCGCTTGATATGGCTCTAGCAAAGGACTATGACCTGATATTACTAGATATAATGCTTCCAGAACTTAGTGGTATGGAGGTTCTAAGACGTCTGAAAAGAGAGAAAGAGACGCCGGTGATCCTCCTTACTGCACGTGATGCGGTTATGGATAAAGTATCTGGACTTGATGCAGGTGCAGTAGATTATATAACGAAACCATTTGCAATCGAAGAACTGCTAGCTAGAATACGTGTTGCTCTAAAGCTTCATAGCGCTAGTATTTCACCAAATGCTGGTACATCCTCTAGATTGGGAAGCATGTCGGAGGTATCATCGACTGCGGAAGACTTTGCAGGGAAACTAGACGATGATCATTATCAATGGAAGAATCTTATGATGGATATTCCAAAGCACAGCGTAATATATGCAGGTCACTCAGTTGATCTGACTAATAGAGAGTTTATAATGCTGAGAGTCCTCCTGGAAAATATGGATATAGTATTATCCCGTGACACTTTATTAGAAAAAGTATGTGGATATGATTATCTCGGTGAAACAAATGTTATAGATGTGTATGTGCGTTATCTTCGTTCGAAAATCGATGAAGTATATAATATAAAAATGATACAGACAGTTCGTGGTGTAGGCTATGTAATAAAGTCTGAATAATATAGCAGGTTAATGGTGAATAAGAAGCGATATGAGTAAAAAAAGCCCTGAACAAAAGAATATGTCATCTATAGCGCTAAGTCTTCATGGGCAGTTGGTGAGAACAAAGCTTGGGTTATACATTTCAGCTAACTTTTTTCTTTTTATAGCTTTGTCGCTTATGACACTTTTTCAGATAGAATGGAATCATTTTGGAACGGAGCTGCCTGATAAGATAATTCATTGGGCGGAAGGAGATATAGATAGAATACTTACTACAAGAGGAGAAGGGATAAGAAACCTGACCTATGTGGTAACTTCTGGAAAAGACACACTTATAAATGAGAATGTTTTTATTCAGTTTAATATAATCATTTCATTTATTGTAGTAGCTGTAATATTTCAGTGTCTTAATCTAATATTTGCATATTATGGTGAGTATCGAGGTATTAAGAAGAAGCTTAATCCTATAAATGAGATGGCCATACGTGCGGATGAAATGAGTCGAATGTCCTTTGATGAGGCAAAGTTCCATACTATAGAAAATGCTATAGAACACATTTCTCCAGAACAGACAACTGAAATGTCACTTGGAGATTCTGATTTACAAGGAATAGAAGCTGCAATGAATAACATGCTCAGTCGAATGCATGACACATATCTTCAGCAGGCTCGATTTGTAAATGATGCTTCGCATGAACTTCGAACCCCAATTTCTGTAATACAGGGTTATGCGAATATGCTTGATCGTTGGGGCAAAGAAGATGAGGAAATCCTTGAAGAATCTATATCGGCCATAAAAAATGAATCTGATCACATGAATCATCTTGTTGAGCAACTACTGTTCTTAGCGCGAGGTGATGCGGGCCGAAATACTATGACTTTTGAAAATGTATGTCTAAATGACATAATGAGAGAAATCTATGAAGAGTCATTAATGATAGATGAGAAACATATATATAAGTTTTCTGAGGCTTCTCAGAATGTTCATCTAAATGCTGATGCATCTATGATAAAGCAAGCTATGCGTATACTTGTAGATAATGCTGCAAAGTATACAGCAGAAGGAGATGAGATAGTTCTTTCTGTTGGACTTAACACTCCAGAAGGACAGCCTTACATTCAGGTACAGGATAATGGTATAGGAATGGCTGAAGTAGATGTAAAACATATGTTTGAGCGTTTCTATAGAGCGGACGATACAAGAAAAGTTCAGGGAACTGGTCTTGGACTATCGATTGCAAAGTGGATAGTTGATAAGCATAATGGACATTTTGAGATATTATCTAGAAAAGAAATCGGTACGAGAATAAAAATAGTATTTAACTAGTTTGAGACGTTATGTAAACCATAACGTCTCTTTTTGTTCCTAAAAACGTAAAAAACACAACTTTATGTCAAGTAAACATTAAAAAAATAATAAAAAATCAAAAAAACTTAATTTTCTTATTTACAACAATTATAAAATAGTATATAATTATGCTTTAGTTGGATAAAGTGACCTAATTCAATATTGGATAGGGTTCCAAAGAATAATATATTAAAGGAGACAAAGCTATGTCATATGTTGATGAGGTACTTGAGAAAGTACAGAAGAGAGACGCAGATCAGCCTGAGTTCCTTCAGGCAGTAACAGAGGTGCTTAGTACACTTCGTCCAGTTATCGAGCAGGATGAGGAGAAATATCGTAAGCTTGCTATCCTTGAGAGAATTACAGAGCCAGATCGTCAGATCATGTTCAGAGTTCCATGGGTAGATGATAACGGTAACGTACAGGTTAACAGAGGTTTCCGTGTACAGTTCAACAATGCTATTGGACCTTACAAGGGTGGTCTTAGACTTCACCCATCAGTAAACCTTGGTATCATCAAGTTCCTCGGTTTCGAGCAGATTTTCAAGAACTCACTTACAACACTTCCTATCGGTGGTGGTAAGGGTGGTTCTGACTTCGATCCAAAGGGTAAGTCAGACAACGAGATCATGAAGTTCTGCCAGAGCTTTATGACAGAGCTTTCAAAATATATCGGAGCTGACGAGGATGTTCCTGCTGGTGATATCGGTACAGGCGCTCGTGAAATCGGTTTCATGTTTGGTCAGTATAAGAGAATTAAGGGACTCTATGAAGGAGTTCTTACAGGTAAGGGTCTTACATATGGTGGATCACTTGCTCGTACAGAGGCTACAGGTTATGGTCTTCTTTACCTCACAGAGGAGATGGTTAAGTGCCATGGCGATAAGCTTGAAGGTAAGACAGTAGCAATCTCAGGTTCAGGTAATGTTGCTATCTACGCTACAGAGAAGGCTCAGCAGCTTGGTGCAAAGGTTGTTACAGTTTCAGATTCTACAGGTTGGATCTATGATGAGGAAGGTATCGACGTTGCACTTCTTAAGGAAGTTAAGGAAGTTAAGAGAGCACGTCTTACAGAGTATGCTGCTGCTCGTCCATCAGCTAAGTACTTCGAGAAGAAGAACGGTGAGCACGGTGTATGGCAGTACAAGGTAGATATCGCTCTTCCATGTGCTACACAGAACGAGCTTGATATCGAGGATGCTAAGATGCTTGTTGCTAACGGTGTTCAGTATGTAGCTGAAGGTGCTAACATGCCTACAACAATCGAAGCTACAGAGTACTTCCAGGCAAACAACGTACCATTCGTTGGTGGTAAGGCTGCTAACGCAGGTGGTGTTGCTACATCAGCACTTGAGATGAGCCAGAACTCAGAGAGACTTTCATGGAGCTTCGAAGAGGTTGACTCAAAGCTTAAGGGTATCATGGTTGGTATCTATCACAACATCGATGACGCTGCTAAGGAGTACGGTATGGAAGGCAACTATGTTGCAGGTGCTAACATCGCCGGCTTCAAGAAGGTAGTTGAAGCAATGATCGCTCAGGGAGTTTGCTAATCAGATAAAACAACAGGAGAGCTCCTACCTTAAAAGTGGAGGGTTTATCAACGTGAAAAACTCGCATTCGCTATAATGAGTGCGAGTTTTTTTGATACTATGCAATCGAAAAACCCAAAATAAAAAAGCCGAAAAACCCAAAATAAAAAAGCCGAAAAATATAAAATGAACTTGAATAATTACATGAAGCATTGCATAATAAGTTTGGAGGTATAGACTAAATGAGATATTATATAAGAGTGATAGATAAATATATAGATGAAATGATTAAGGCTTTCAATGCCATAAATATAGTGGGTCCAAAAGGTTGTGGAAAAACGAGAACTGCTAAGGAAAGATGTAAAACAATCATTGAGTTCCAGGATGAAGAAAAGAGAGAAGGATATTTAAGCATTGCTAATACAGCTCCCAGGCTATTTTTGAAAAATGAAAAACCTATTTTGTTTGATGAATGGCAGGATGCTCCAAAGATATGGGGGACAATAAGAAAAGATTGTGACGACAATCCTGAAGCTTTTGGAGAGTATTATCTGACAGGATCATCAAGCAAAAAAATCGATACCCCTCATACTGGGACTGGAAGAATTTCTGAAATAACCATGTATCCTATGACATTATATGAAACTAGTGAGTCGACTGGAGGAGTTTCTATATCCAGATTATTCGATGATGATAAGTATGATATAGATGGTGAAAAAAGCAATCTGAAATTAGAAGATCTTTTTTATATTATTTGTCGAGGTGGATGGCCAAGATGCCTCGCAATAAAAGACGACGCTGCTAAGCTTCGAATCGCAACAGACTATTTCGAACAAATATATAAAAAGGATATTAGTGCAGTTGATGGAGTAAAGAGAAATCCGGAGTGGGCAAGAACTATTCTTTGGTCATACGCTAGAAATATGGCTACATTATCTAAAAAAACGGTAATAAACTCTGATATAAGGGCATCGTATAATATCACAGATATTACAATTTCTTCTTATATAGAAGCTTTGGAAAAGTTATATGTGATAAAAGATATAGATGCCTGGACTCCTCAGATAAGATCCAAAACGGCAATCAGATCAGCAAAAAAACACATTTTTATTGATCCATCTATCGGACTGGCTGCTTTGGGAATTAAACCCGATTATTTTAATATGGATTTAGATATGTTTGGTCATGCCTTTGAAAATCTGGTTATTAGGGACCTTTTGTCATATGCTGAAACTCAAAATGCAAGAGTCATGCATTATAGTGATGATACAGGACTCGAGGCTGATGCAGTGTATCAGCTTTCTGATGGAAGATATGCTCTGATAGAGATAAAGACCGGTGTAAATGCTGTACCAAAGGCTGAAGAGGGTTTGTTAAAATTTAGAGATGTAATTAGACAACATAATGAAAAGGCTCTTTCAAATAAAGAACATCCGGGCGTTACCTATAGAGAACCATCTTTACTAATGATTATATGTGCCAATGCTGAAATGGCATATACAACTGATAATGGTGTGAAGGTTGTCCCAGTGGGGTGTTTGAAAGATTAAATATATAGCAGGACATTTAGATGAATATTTTCAATTTGATTCCAATAGGATTTTTTAATCCCCTTGCAAGTGGGAGTAACAACAGAATATATGCTGACTGTCTTCAGGTTATTTATGATGAATATGATAGAGAAATAACATTTAGAATGGAGCGAGATAGAATTCGTGACGCTATAGCAATATATCTTATGGAAAATCATATAGATGTTGTTTCGGACGTTGATGATTATTCTTTGAACCAGAAGGTTCCAGATGAAAAAGCAGCTTCATCGTCATACTTGGATCTGGCATCTCAGATAATACGTAAGCTTTCTTCAGATGAAGTGGGCTGGCTTGAGGAAGAAATTGATGATGCAACTTTTGGAAGGAATATAATTATGACTGAGCAGGGAATAATGCTGGCTGAGCTTCTCGCAAGATTGGAGAAGCCAGAAACAGTTGAATTCTCAAGCTACATATATAATATTTATAATACGCTATCGAATATTGAGCAATATGATGATATTTACGTAGATGTTCTAAAAAATGTATATAAAAATGCAAAGGGTTTATCTAAAGATTTAAAGACTCTGGCTACCTTTATTAAAAAGATTATAGAACGGATGATTCATGAAGAAACATTTGAAAGTCTGACTGAAAATCTGCTTGATTATTTTAATGGGGATTTCATCAAAGAGTATTCTCGTCTTACAAAACGTCAGAATATAAGAACCTACAGAAGAGTTATTTTGCAGAGATTAAATGACTTGAGAATTGAAGAAACAAAAGAAAACCTTGTAATATGCTGCAAAAAAGAGGAAAAAATATCAGATGACAAGGCTGAAGAGTGTGTTGATGATATGATAGACAATACTGTCAGATTCCTGGATGGAGATTATGACAGGATTATGTCAGATATAAAGCATAAGATAAATGTATATCTTCAGGTAGCGGTCGGAAGAGCTCGTTTTATCAGAAATAAAGAAAAAAATATAAGAGGAGATATAGAAAAAACCTTGAGGATTCTTGGCGATGAAATGAAAGAGCTGGATATTCATGATAGTATTCCGGATGAAATGAAATCTCTTTTTGCATTTGATGATAATCAGTTTATTGATTTGTCATCGATATCTTACCCGAGAAGAAGTCAGATCATTAGAGAAAACAGCACCCAGGATCTGGTTAAAATAGATGGTGAGGATATAGAGAGAACCAGGAGAGAGTTTGAAAAAGAATTGGAAGATATCTATGCAAAGGATAAGATGTCAGAATACTTGAATAATATTATCGGAGAAAGGTTAAAGATTGATACCAGGGATTTCCCGCTTGAAAACAAGGTTCAGCTACTTAAAATGTTATCTTCTGCCGTATATGCTGAGGAAAGTGGATATATTATAGACGTTGAGGATGGTTACATAGAGACAGATCAAATGCTGATCAGAAAATTTAGTATGAAAAGGAAGTAGAATATGGAACTTTCAGGTTTTGAAAATGAATGGGAAGGACTTACCTCCGGCGAAAAAACGATGTTTCAGAAATGTGTCAGGATTATGCTGAAGAAAACATTTATAGTTTATGATAAAGGTGAAGAGGAAAAAAAGGAATATTTTTTTATTTCCAAGCATTCAGATATATTTAGCAGATATTTAAGCCCTATAGGATATGATGTACTGGTTGACAGAGATAATAAGGTTATCATGCTTCAGAATACTGTCAGTGCGGGTGAATCATCAAAGATGCAAATCAACAGGTGTAACCTGTCTCTTGCTGATAGTATAGTGTTATGTGTTTTATTTACTATTTATTCCGACAGAGTCAGACAGGGGAGTCTCGCAGAATCTATAATTATTTCAATTACTGATCTGAGATTTCAGTTTGAAAAATATAAGGTTCAGGACAGATTCGAGAAAAAAGGAGAGCTTTCTGAGGCAATAAAAAAACTGGAAAGATATAATCTGATAGAAATGAATGGGAAACTTGGCGATGTAGATACAAAAATAAAAATTTTTCCTTCTATTCAATTTGCTTTAGATGCAAATGAGTTTCATTTGTTCGCTGAACAGGCTGAGAAAAGGATGTTTACGAAGGATTTGCAGAGTCAGGATATAGATTTGGAAAATGAAGATGGAGAAGGATTTGATGATACCGATGAATGATTATCTGAATATATCAGATAGAAAAACAGCAACAAAAGTTCGCTTGATAAACTGGTCTAAATTCCAAGATGTTACTATAAATTTGGAAGGATCCACTCTGATAACAGGAGTTAATGGAACCGGTAAAAGTACTATTCTGGATGCAATGACATATCTTCTGACAGGAAACAAGAGATTTAATATCGCTGCAGGTGATAAAGACAGAACTGTGAAGTCATATGTAAGAGGAGATACTCAGAGTGAAGGAGAATTCAGATACCTTAGAACAGGTGCTGTAACCTCATATATTGCAATGGAATTCTGGTCTCCGTTGGAGAATACATCCATTGTGAGCGGAGTATGCATTGAATCAATGAATGAGCAGGATGTTAAGACGGGTGCATGGTTTATCATGAAGGATTCCAGACTGGATGATTTTGAATTCTGTTATATAAAAGATGGAAAGTATTATACCCATAGCAAAAGTAATCTACTCTTTAAGGGAAGACGAATCAAAAGCAAGGATTTTAAAGGCGAGGAAAGAGGAACTGAAGAACTGCTTCGCAAACTGGGGCTCAGGTGTGATGTAGCAAAATACAGATCAAAACTCATAAAGATGATGGCATTTAAGCCAGAAAAGGACATAGATAAATTCATCAGGGAAGCTGTACTAGATCCAGGAAAAATTACGTCCCTTTCAGAAATTAAAGAGCAGAAGGTACAGTTTGAGGATCTGAGAAGAATCTATGTTGAGCTTGAGGAAGGAAAGAAAAAACTTGAGGAATTAGAGGAAAAAACTAGAGAATATGAAAAAAGAAGGGATATATACGATATAAGAAAACTGGTATATTCTTATCAGAATATTCCTATTACTGAGAATGATATTAGTAACTCAAACAGAGTGATTGAATATCAGCTCCAAAAAATAAAAGAAATGAATAAGAGTAAAGAAATACTGGAGCAGGATCAGAAAAGGGCTATCGACAGATATTCTGCTTCAATCAATAATGATATATATACAGGAATGAAAAAATCTCTTGAGGAGTATGAAAAACGGATACAGGAATATATAAATGAGTTAGAAAAAACGAATTCGGAAATAGTAAAGCTGAAAAAAATAAAGGAAGGCTACACGAATATTAAAGATATTGTAGCCGTAGATAATGCTGATAATAAAGCTCTTCTGATGATAGACAGTGCGAATGCTGATACCGAAAGTGAAATAAATGCTATTACTAATCTTCGTAATTCTGTAGATGAATCCGAAAAAAGTATCAATAAAGAGTTTGTTCATATAGAGGATAAGGAAGAGGAGCTAAATGAACAGCAGGAAGAAGTTGCCAGTATTATTCGTGAGTTAAAGAACGAGATTATAACATATCCGGTAGACGCAGCTCGTGCTAAGGAAATATTAACAGAAGAGTTTAAGAAAATTGGTCTTGTATGTGGAAAGGATTTAAATATTAGATTTCTGTCTGAATTAGTATCAGAAATAAAAGATCTTAGATGGCAGAAGGCTATTGAGACATTTCTAGGAAATAAAAGATTCCATATAATTGTGGACTCAAAGTATGCATTCGAAGCTATGAAAATACTTAAGAGCAGGAAGATATATAATGCAACAGTTGCAATGACTAATAAACTTCCGGAGTCGGACATTACACCAGGTTCAGCTGCATCTCTTCTTGTTGTGCCAAATGCTGATGCCAGAAAGTACATTAATTATCTCTTGAATGGCATTCATCTTTGTGAAAATCTGGAAGAATTAAATGATTATCCTAAGGGAGGACTTACCCGCGAAGGCATGCTGGCAAAGAGCTACGCCGTAAGAATGATGGATACGAGAAAAACTATTCCTTATATGGGTAAAACGGCTGTAGCTGAACAGTTAAAGGCTGCAGAAAAAAAACTGCTTTGGGTTGAGGAAGAGATAACAAAGTTAATTCAGAAAAAAGAAACTATAGAGAATCATAGAGACAGAATCAGGGCAATTATACCTATAATCAATCAGGAACTGGATATATCGGCTCCTAAGAGATATGAGGAGCTTTCTGATAAAAAGGAAAAGGCAGAGGACAAGAGAAAAGAAATAGAAAAGGACCCTTCTTTTGAAGCTGCGCTTAAGGAACAGCAGGCCGCTAAGAAGGAACTGGATGAGGTCAATGAAAAGTTAAAGAAGAATAGTTCTGAGATAGGTGCCTCAGAAAACGAAATAAAAAAATACAGTGATAAGGTAAAGGAAAGTGAGAAAAAACTAAAGGAGCACACTTCTCTTTATGAGGAAGAAATATCTGGGAAAACAGAACTGAGAAGACAGGTAGAGCTAGAGTACGCCAGACTCAGGAAGGAAGATGGGATTGCAGTTTCCTATAAAAACCTCAATTCAGTTGAGAATGATATGAAGCGAGCCTGCGATAATATGGAAAGTGTTCAGATGGATTATTGTCATATAGTTGGACTGGATGTTACGAACAGAGGACCTTCATTTATTCCGTTTTACAGAAGTGAATACAAAAATACAGCAAATGTAAAGATAGAGGAGGCAAAGAATCAGCTTGAAAAAAAATCTAAGGAACTGGAAAGTGCTTTTATGATTGATTTCGTCGGAGAAATCAATGAGAGTATTCAGAGGGCTGAAGAAGAGATGGATATAATAAATGCAGAATTGAAAAAACTTCCTTTTGGCAATGACACCTATAAGTTTATAAAATCGGAAAAAAGTGACAGAGCAGTATTCTTTAAGATAAAGAGAAAATTGAAGGATTATCTGGACAATCCTGAAAACTATATGAACTCTAATCGTGATGATGAAGAAATGGAGCAGTATATTATAGAATACATGGATATAATCCTTATGGAGGAGGATGAAGAGGAGTATACTGATTATAGAAAGTATTTTACCTATGATATGGTGATAACCAGTAAACAGGGGGATAATACTGTTGAGGCCAATCTGTCAAAAAAACAGGGGTCGGCAAGTAATGGTGAAAAGCAGACACCATATTTCATAATTCTTGCTGCAAGCCTGATGCAGTTCTATCATGAAAAATGTTGTGAGAGACTTGCATTTATAGATGAAGCATTTTCTGCTCTTTCAAGAGAAAGAATCGAGCAGATGGTAAGGTATCTGGAAGATAATCATTTTCAGGTTATATATGCAGCGCCTCCGGAAAAAATAGGAAGTATAGGAGAGCATGTGACATCTACAGTTAGCCTTATTAATTCAGGGAGATATACAAGTGCTATTGAAGGAACATTGAGGAAACGTTAAAAGATGCTGATTGTACAGAAATAATAAGAAAGAAATTAGAAAGATGAAGCTGAGTACTAATCAAAAGAGAATTCTTAAAAAACTCATTACCAAGTTTGAAAACAGTAAAACCTATGAAAACTCAAACAAGTTGAAGCAGAGTTTTTATGTTAAACCTACGGAAATATATAAAAACTATTATAGTGATTTTGCCGATATGGATGTAGTGAGTGATTTTGAAAATGATACCTATGAACTTCAATCTGAAGGATATGTTGAAATAAAGTATAAGAAGCATTCTTCAGTGATTGATAAAATATACCTGAATGTAAGTAAAGTAGATCAAATCAGAAGTGTAATCGGAATAAAAGAAAAAAAGGAGATAAAAACTGAAGAATTAAGATTTTTTGAAGGCTATATGGAAAATGATGGTTTTTCTGGGTGGTATAGCAGTCAGGAGATAGAAAGAATCCGTGTTGGAAAGAAAATCAGATATTCTATCCCTGAATCAAAGATAATAATTGAACTTATTGACAGAATCATTGGAAATAAAGATGAACTGCTTGAAAGAGAGTTATCAATAATATTTTTTGGAAATAGTAAAACCTTTGAAAATAATTACAGAAGGAAGGTGTGTAGATTATTATCAGAGTATCTTGAAGCTACAGATCAAATGAGTGATTTCAATATCGCAGTCAACTCAGATACTGAAAGAGATCATTTACTGCTTGAAAGATATGGAATCTATCAGAATCCAGCATATGTATATATCAAAGGAAATATAAAGATTAATCATTCAGATGAAAGAATAATTGATGTGATGAAGGATTCTTCAATAGCTATTTCTACATCATTGATAAATCAAATTAATGAGGTGGTTGTAACTGATAAAAATATAGTTACGGTAGAGAATTTAACATCTTTTCATAGGATAGAAGCTGAAGATACTTCGTTTATTTATACCGGAGGGTACTCAGGAAGAACGGTGAAGAGATTACTTCAATACATAAACAATAATAACCCTGACAGGAGTTTTTATCATTTTGGTGATTTGGATCCAGATGGTTTTTGTATACTGGATAATCTGATAGATGCTACAGGAATAGACATAAAACCGCTTCATATGGACATGGAGAATCTTATAAAATATAAGCCTTATGCAAAACCTCTTTCAGAAAGAGATGTAAAACTGGCCAGATCATTAATTAGAAAAGGACATAATATTGATATTTTGAAATACATGATAGAGGAGAATATAAAATTAGAGCAGGAGATCATTACATATAATTTAAATTAATCGATATTAAACTGTTATAGGTGAAATTGATGATACACAGATAATATACACAACCTCTCAGAACCCAACAATTTATGCGCATCCTTGAGCTATAGCAATGATCGCTCAGGGAGTTTGCTAAATCAGCTCTGGGATATAGCTTGAAGAGCTGAGGGCTCCCAGGGTCCGAAGCGAAGCAGAACCAAGACTTGCGAAGCAAGGCTTGAATATTTCTGAAAGAAATATTGCACATAACAAACAGAATTGAATTAAAGATGAGATATAAAGTCCTGTAAACACAGTGTTTATGGGACTTTTCTTTTTTGTAAGATACTTGGAGACGAATCCCCAAACCTTTGACTATAAAATGAAGATATAACTGTAAAGGAAAAAGAATTATGGTATAGTAAAGAAATAAATAAACATTTATCACGATGATTATCCGGAAAAACAGTTTCTTTACAGATTGATTCTGGAGGAACCTGATCCTGAATACGCAATGCAGAACTATCGAAAGGGTCTCGAAATGATCAATTCGGAAGAAACATATAATGCATTTCTTAATTCCGGATTTAATATAATACTTCGAGATGAAAACAGAATAATAGATGAAACAGTTGCTTTGGCAGAAGAAGCATTTGGATTGTGTGTTTCATTGAAGAAAGATTAGATAATATCGGATATTTAAGAGCTATGGATAAACTCGAATTTATAGAAGACAAGTCAACAGGTATTGAAATAGTGAGTATGGAGCATGTGAAAATATCTTATCCGCGTCATACTCATATAGATCATTATGTCTTCGGGATAATTACAGAAGGCGTAGTATCAATTGGTATCGGATCGGAGGATTTTGAATGTCATGAAGGGGAATACTTTACTGTGGCGCCTGACATTGTCCATTCCATAAATCCTGTAACTGAGTATTATTCAATGATTACAACATGCCTGCCGGTGGATGGAGATATAAGCGGTGAGCTTGATAATATTAAGAACGAGATAATAGGTAATCCGGAGCTGGAGATAAGTATTGAGGAAATGTCTAAGAAGGTAAACATTTCTTCTTATCATATGATTAGAAAATTTGCTTCGGAAAATGGGCTTACTCCGCATAAGTTTCAGATGCAATGCCGTGTACGAAAAGCTCAGGAACTTTTACGAGATGGTTATAAAGTTATAGATGTGGCGCATATGGTCGGCTTCTGTGATCAGAGTCATTTGGACAGGGTGTTCAAGAAGCAGGTGGGTATATCACCGGAACAGTATATAAACTCCGCAATTTTATCCAAGTCATAACATGATATTTTTATTATGATCATTTCATCAAAAAAGAGAGGTGATCATTATGGAAAACAGATTATTTGAATCATTTAATCAGGGAAGATTTTTAGTTCCAGGGAGGACCGTGGATTTTGGCAATATCCCATGGTCTAAGCATCCTACATTTGAGGGAGTAGAGTTAAAGCATATCTTAACATCCGCGGAAACCGGTGGTGCATATAGTTATCATCTTGTAAGAATAGCTCCGGGGAAGAGCATATTGGATCATATACACGATCCTCAGCTCGAAACTCATGAGGTTATTGCCGGAAGCGGATATGCAATAAATGACGGAGCAGACATCCAATATGAACCGGGAGTAATATCTGTTATGCCTGCAAAAGTTCATCATGAAGTGCATGCAGGAGATGAAGGGCTCTATCTGTTTGCCAAGTTTATGCCGGCGCTTTGTTAGGTTATTAATTCAAAATGGTTGATTAACGGAGAGCAGGTTTATGCCTGCTCTCTTTTATAGTGCATTATATTTGGATTCAGTTTTGTATATATGATATTATAAAAGGAACAGTCGCAGTGCCTGTATAACATAAGTAGCAGAAATGCTACTACAGGTTAATGTTATGAACTGGAATAATTTTGTATGATAATTTCGGAGGTGATGAAAAATGGTATTTTCCGAAAAATTACAAATACTAAGGAAGAATAAGGGTTTAACCCAGGAGGAGTTAGCCGAGAAACTTGGTGTTTCCAGACAGGCTGTGGCGAAGTGGGAATCATCGCTAGTTTATCCGGACATTTACAATCTTATCCAGATAAGTAATCTGATGAATGTCAGTGTAGATTATCTGGTGAAAGATCAGGATTGTGCGGTTAATATTTCTGCGGAAGAACAGACTGATATCGATGAACTGATAGAGTTTAGACTGAAGGCAAATGTAAATACCTATGCCGGATTTATGAATGAAGTGGATGCTACAAGACCTGCATCCCATGATTTCAGATACGAAGATGGGGACTATATGTATCACGATACCTATGTGGGCGGCGAAGAGTTTGCCGGAGAAGAAGCTGTCTGGAAGAAGGATGTCACTGTATGGGCTATGAACTATATCGGCAGAGTTTTGGATGACAGATTCAGCGGAGATTTCTTAAAGGAAGCTCTGCGTGCGGCAGATAAGAAGATGCCTTACAGAGGTCCCGAAATCTATCAGTCCGGTGAATATACATACAGGTGTAAGGTGACAGGTGATTTTACCTGGTTCCAGGGATTTGAAGAAATATACTTGAATGATGTTAAAGTATATGAATGTGTGTTTCATGGAGGAAAGATAAGATAATATAATATCGGATACGGAGGTATAAAGCATGAAGGTTAAGTTTTTTGTATTGTTTGGTTTTGTAAACGAATCGTAGAATGCCCGTGAAATGGCGGTTTTAGGCCGGTAAACGATACGTCGGTTGTTTTTTCTATTGAATGATCATAGGATGGCAATTGAAGGAGGTGAAAAAAATGGATGCAGAAAAATTTGGTCACTTTGTAGCGGATAGAAGAAAAAACCTTAATATGACTCAGAAAGATTTAGCTGCAAAAATACAGGTGACAGATAAGGCAGTCAGTAAATGGGAAAGAGGTTTAGGTTTCCCGGACATAAATACAATAGAAGTTTTAGCTGATGCTTTAGAGGTATCCATTACAGAACTTATGAAGTCGGAAACAACAAATGCGAACACGATTGCAGAGGAAACAGTAGATAACGTTATTCAAATCGCCAAAACAGATATTGAGGAAAGACACAAAATAATTATTTACACCTTTGCGGGAACAACTTTATTAATTTCGATTTTGGAAATACTGCTCGGTATGAATTGGAATGCTGAAAAGCTACAGATGCAAGTCGATATTCCTTGGGTAGCCATTATTCCGGGACTGTTACTCATCATATACGGCATTATCTGTAAGATAAAGGGCAAAAAAACTTTTGGAGCAGCTGCTATCGGAGTATGTCTGCTATTGATACCTGTTATACTTATCGGAGGTGCATTTCTGATTCTGGGCATATTGAAATAACTACAACATAAACTCGTATTCATTTTATTATGGATGCGAGTTTTTTTATTTATATCAGAAGTAAAATGACATATGATTTTCTATATGTTACACTCAATTTTAAGTATGCATATAGTATAAAAGATTAGTAGGAGGGAATACGAAATTATATATGAATAATAGACTCAAAAAAGTTGCAATAGTAAGCCTTTCTAGTGGTTTGTTGGGAGAAGATTTTATAAAGTTTGAAACAGAAATTGGTTTCCAAAGACTTAAGGATTTGGGACTAAATGTAAAATGTATGCCGAATGCTCTTAAGGGTATTAAATATCTTGAAGAGCATCCGGAGAAAAGGGCGGAAGATTTTATAGAAGCATTTCGAGATCCAGAAATAGATATGATACTCATGGCTATAGGAGGAGATGATACTTACAGGCTTCTGCCGTATCTGTTTGAGGATAACCCCTTAGCTGATGTAGTAAGTGACAAGGTGTTTCTGGGATTTTCTGATACTACAATTAATCATTTTATGCTGCATAAGGTTGGGCTTAAATCATTTTATGGACAATCTTTTATTTCAGATATATGCGAGCTGAGTAATGACATGCTCCCATATACTAAGAAATATTTTGAAGAGTTGATTAGTACAGGGAGTATCAGTGAGATAACACCAAGTGATGTCTGGTACGAGGAACGTAAAGAATATACAGAAGATCAGTTAGGTCAGCCTCGTATTTCTCATCCTAATCAGGGGTTCGAACTATTGCAGGGATATTCAAAGTTTTCTGGGAAGATTCTTGGTGGATGCATTGATTCTATGTATGACATGTTTAATGGCGATAGATATGCGGATATGCCTGTTTTATGCAAGAAGTATGGATTATTCCCTGATGGGGATGATTGGAAGGAACGCATAATACTCCTTGAATCAAGTGAAGAAAAACCATCACCCCAAAATTATGGAAAGACTTTGGAATTTCTGAAAAATGAAGGAGTATTTGATTCGGTAGCTGGAGTTCTTGTTGGAAAGCCTATGGATGAAATATATGCTGATGAGTATAAGAGGCTACTGGTTGAAATAATAGATAATCCTGACCTGCCAATAGTTTTCAATATTAATGTAGGCCATGCAACTCCAAGATGTATTATCCCATTTGGAGTTGAAGCACTTGTTGATACCGAGAAGCAGGTGATCAGATTTAATAGCTAGGGTAAGGATAATCTTTTCGCAAAAGGAAAATTGGATGATAGATATGGAATATAATTGTGGATTTACTAATGACAATAAATGGTTTAGGTATCGTGCAGCTGCCATCATCGTTGAGGATGGATGTGTGCTTTTTGCGGGAAATGCTATAGAAGATTATTACTACTCTATAGGCGGCGCTGTGCACATGGGAGAAACAGCTGAAGAGGCTGTAAAAAGAGAAGTATATGAAGAAACAGGTGTTGAGTATGAAATTGATCATCTGGCTGTAATTCATGAAAACTTCTTTAATGAAAACCAAGGGGCATTAAAGGGGATGGATTGTCATGAGATAGCACTGTATTTCCTGATGAAACCAAGAGGAACAAAAGAACTTCATAGTGAAAGCTATACTCAGGGAGTAAAGGAAAATATGTATTGGCTCCCGATTGCTGAGCTGGACAAATATAAAGCTTTTCCGACTTTTATGAAGGACTATCTTCAGAAAGAGCATAGTGGTGTAGAGCATATTGTAACTGATGAAAGAGAGGAAGAATAGTTGAGGAATATAACTGATTTACCAGCCTGGGAAAGACTTTTTAAGAAGATAGTGTGGAAGCAGCTGGGGGATATAGGTGGTAAATATATATTGGATTTTGGAAGTGGCGAAGGAATCACAGCGGATCATTTTGCTAAGGCTAATAAGGTAACAGCCATAGAACCTTGGAATGAAATGCTAAAGGATGCCTGGAAGGATAATGAATATACGCAGATAGTTGGCAGCGTGAAAGCACTTTCGGAAATTGAAGAAGATACATTTGATGTGATAATCTGTCACAATGTATTGGAATATATAGATGATAAATCCGAAGTCCTCCGAGAACTTTCGAGAGTTTTGAAACCTACAGGATATATATCAATTGTAAAGCATAATCGTTATGGAAGAGTTATGCAAATGGCAGTCCTGCTGGATGATTTTGAGAAGGCAAATGCGCTTTTAGATGGAGAGGATTCCACAGCTTCCAAGTTCGGAAAAATCAGATACTACGATGATGAGGATATATTGAAATGGTGTCCTGGACTGAGTATCGAGAAAACCTATGGTATACGCACATTCTGGGATATGCAGCAAAATCAAGAAAAACATTCTGATGAAAGCTGGCAGGATGAGATGGAAAAACTGGAAATGAGAGTTTCAGAGATAGAGGAGTTTAGAAGTATAGCATTTTTCCATCATCTTATAGTAAAGAAGAAGGGTATATAACAGGAGAAATAGTCTTTGATTGACTTTCTTAATAAAATATTGTAAGTTTTGTATAAGATTCTAAGAAGGAGGAACTTTTGTATGACTACACCTGAGTTTTGCGCATAGCATTGGCTATAGCGATTTAATACATTAAAATGATTTCGTAATAGCCGATGCTCCCTAAAAGAAAAAATATATTTTAGGAGGCGCATGAATGGGCTATTTGAGAGCGGAAGAGGTACTTCCGCGTGAATTAATAGAGATGATCCAGCAATATACAGATGGAACTAATATCTATATTCCACGTAGAGAAGAAGTTAGAAGTGGCTGGGGTGAGAAAAACCAGACCAGAAAGATACTTCGTGAGAGGAATGAATCAATATATAAGGCTTATCTGTCTGGCTGTAAGATGACAGAACTTTCTGAAAGATTTTGTTTATCGGAGAAAAGTATATGGCGTATTGTTGGACAGGAAAAGAAAAAAGCGGTATAAGATGGAATCCCCAGGATGTTTTTGTCCTGGGGATTTTTGTCTCAAGTTTAAATATAATAATAGATGAGGTTGTTAGAACATAATAGATAGTATAAAGTTTTTGTATAATCAAGAGAGGAAGGAAAAACAAATGAGTGAAATAAAATATTATGATGTGGGTGTCAAAAGTCGGTGATTTTAACCGCACTTTGATATAAATATTGATCTTTGACAACTGAATATAATTATGGATTGGATATTTTTGTGTGTTACACTGGATTTGCCTT
>Ga0129310_1001172_pt1 | contig 24412 bp, 17 predicted proteins | sample Go1ome_2_FD_94433 | JGI IMG/M metagenome (GOLD analysis project Ga0129310, IMG submission 94433) | Western lowland gorrila individual fecal microbial communities from Wisconsin, USA - Go1022A metagenome | ecosystem: Host-associated > Mammals > Digestive system > Large intestine > Fecal | place... | reverse complement strand
CCGACGGTCGTAAACGGTGTATAACGCATATTGTCTCCGCCACGCTGATAAAACGTGTCCGGAATAGAATAAGAAATCGCAGTAAAGGACGTATCCGGTGTGGTGGACACATCCACGCTGTCCGGTCTGGCATCTTCATAATAATACAGCCGGTCCATCTCCTCCGACTTCTTTTTATCCACAAGGAACTGCTGATAATATGTCTCAAAATCTGCGTTATACTCGGTCACCATGTGAGTGAACAGATGCGGTTTTGCACTTCTTCGCAGCGTATAGCTGGTATTCATCTGGTCATAATATCCTATTATACCATTTACTTTGCCGTAGCGGTAGTCCACATCTGAATTTACTGTCTTTGTGATCAGCCAGCAGATGGTCGGATAAAATTTATATCCGTGCTCCTTCATCTGCGCATGCAGCTCTGTCATATCGAGCTGCACGGTCATTGCGTACGTATAACCATAGAACGCATCAAAGATCTCTTTGCGATCCCATGTATTTTCATCTATCTCATGAAACATATTCTCTCAGTCCCCCACAAAAATATTCTTACATCAACTAATTTGTAAAATAACCAATTACTGTTATTTTCTTTCATCCATGGCAACGTAGTCGCGTTCCTGCATAATGCTCTTGTAAGCCGGACGAATGATCTTGTCTGCGTTTACCAGCTCTTCAATACGATGTGCACTCCAGCCGACGATTCGCGCCATGGCAAAAATCGGTGTGTACAGCTCCAGCGGAATATCAAGCATGCTGTAAACAAATCCACTGTAGAAATCCACGTTGGCGCTTACACCTTTGTAAATCTTGCGCTTCTCAGCAATTACTTCCGGAGCCAGACGCTCGATCATGGAATACAGGGCAAAATCTTTTTCCCGGCCTTTCTCAATGGCAAGTGCCTCTACAAAGTGCTTAAATACACGGGCTCTCGGATCAGACAGGGAATATACCGCATGACCCATTCCATAGATCAGTCCTTTATGGTCAAATGCCTGCTTATCCAGCAGTTTGCCAAGGTATGTTTTTACCTCTTCCTCGTCTTCCCAATCCGATACTTCTTTGCGCAGATCTTCCATCATCTCAACAACTTTGATGTTTGCGCCGCCGTGTTTCGGTCCCTTTAAGGAGGAAAGTGCAGCTGCGATAACGGAATAAGTATCGGAACCTGCAGAAGTTACCACACGGGTTGTAAAGGTTGAGTTATTTCCACCACCGTGCTCCATATGCAGAACCAGTGCGGTGTCAAGTACCTGCGCCTCCAGTTCTGTATATTTTTTATCCGGTCTGAGCATCAGTAAAATATTCTCCGCTGTGGATAACTCCGGCTGCGGACGATGAATATATAGACTCTCGTCACACACGTAATGATTATAAGCGTGATATCCGTAAACCGCCAGCATCGGCATTTCACTGATTAGTTTCATACACTGCATCAGCACATTCTGCAGAGAAGTATCACGGATATTTTCATCATAGGACGCAAGGGTAAGTACACTTCTGGTCAGGGAGTTCATCAGGTCGGAGCTCGGTGCTTTCATAATGACATCCCTCGTAAAGTTTGTCGGCAGATGTCTCGCTGTGGCCAGTGCTTCACAGAATGTGTGCAGCTGCTCCGGTGTCGGCAGTTCGCCAAACAAAAGCAAATATGCAACTTCCTCGAATCCGCATCGTTTTCCCTCAAATCCTTTTACCAGATCAATGACGTTGTATCCGCGGTACCACAGATTTCCGTCACATGGGATTTTCTGCCCATTCTCCATCTTGAACGCTTCAATTTTTGATATATTCGTTAATCCGGCAACTACACCGTTTCCATTTTTATCACGCAACCCACGCAGCACACCATTCGCATCAAACAATTCAGCGGTGATCTGATCTGTCACCTGACAGCGGGCTGCATATTCTTTTGAAAATGAATCTAACATTTTTTCATCGTACATTGTTGTGTCCTCCTTCTCTGCCGGAATCGTCCGGTCAATGCCGTATGTCTTTTTTGTATTTCTCTGGCAATTGACGGACGATGAATATATTTTTTTCATATTTATTCATAATTCTAGCACTCATGTTACCTGTTTGCTAATATTTTGTCAAATAAAAAAAGTATAAACAGAACGCCATTCGTATACAAATGAGTATTATTTCAACACGCATGTGCACTATTTTGTAACTCAAAAACTCGGTAATATATTTATATAGTTGAATGTTTCCAGCGATAAAACAATGACAACTTACGGACACAATTTTAGGAGGGTTTATCATGGATGTACTAAAACGAATTGACGAAATTATGAAAAAGCAGAACTTGAATGATTATCAACTTTCCAAGTTGTCCGGTCTATCAACATCAACCATATCCAATATGCGTAAACGTAATACGATTCCATCGATTGCTACGTTGGAATATATCTGTGGCTCTTTGGATATGACGTTATCTCAGTTCTTCGTAGAAGAAAATACAAACCTTTATCCAGTGACAGACAAGCAGAAAGATTTTCTGGATTATTTCGTTCTTCTCACTGACAGACAGCAGGACCTGCTTCTGGAAATTGTCAAAAGTATGCATGCCACCTATGGTGAGAAAATGGAGCAAAAACAGGCAGAAGAAGAACAACAGAAAGCAGCAGAAAATGCGCTGACACAAGAAGATAACGAAAAAGAAGCAAACTGATATTTCATAACATCATAATTTATAAAGATCAAAAAAATGCAGGTACCAATGACATTTCATTCTCATTGGCATCTGCATTTTTCTATTTTTTCAAAGAACGGCTTATTCTGTCAACCCGGTCTTCTGTAATACTTCTTCCACTCGTTTGACCGGAATAATGGTCAGTTCTGCTTTCACTTCTTCGGCCACATCTTCCAGATCCTCACGGTTATCATACGGAATAAATACCGTCTTGATGCCCGCACGCTGAGCCGCCATCAATTTCTCCGGCAGACCACCGATGGGCAGTACGCCGCCACGCAGTGATACTTCTCCGGTCATAGCAATTTCCGGTGAAATTCCTTTGTTCAACAGCATGGAAGTCAATGCTGTCACAATGGTGATTCCTGCAGAAGGGCCGTCTTTTGGCACAGCTCCCGCCGGTACATGGATATGTACATCCGACTCTTTGAGCTTTTCTGCCTCTTCCGGAAACATGGATTTTACCAGTGTCATGGCAATTTGTACGGATTCCTTCATGACATCCCCAAGCTGTCCGGTAATTTTTACTTTTCCGTCACCTTTTATCTGAGATGTCTCGATAAAAAGGATCTCACCTCCGGCACTGGTCCAGGCTAATCCGGTCACCACACCGGCCTGCGGTTCCTGCATTCTCACATCGTGGTGAATCTGCTTGCGTCCCAAAAATTCCTTCAGACGTTTCACCCCTACCGTAATGCTCTTCTGCTCGCCTTTCACCAGTTTTACGGCAGCCTGACGGCACAGTGTTTCCAGTTTTTTCTTCAGTCCTCGGACGCCGGATTCCATGGTATACTCACTGATGATCTCACGCAGGGCATCATCCGTCACTTTCAGATTCTGTTTTTTCAGTCCCATGGTTTTCATGGCATTCGGAAGCAGATATTTTCTGGCAATTTCAAACTTCTCCACCGCCGTATAGCCCGGGAACTGAATCACTTCCATACGGTTCAGCAACGGTTCCGGAATCGTATCAATAGAATTTGCGGTACATATAAACAGTACATCAGACAAATCATATGGCACATTCATATAGTGATCTGTAAAACTGAAATTCTGCTCCGGATCCAGTACTTCCAGCAGCGCACTGGCCGGATCCCCATTGTAATCATGGGAAAGTTTGTCAACCTCATCCAGTACCATGACCGGATTGGAACTTCCGCTTCGCTTCATGCCCTCCATAATACGTCCCGGCATTGCTCCGATATAGGTTCTTCTGTGTCCGCGGATTTCTGCCTCATCCCGGACACCACCGAGACTGATTCTGACATATTCCCGGTTCAGTGCTTTTGCAACACTCTGGCAGATGCTGGTTTTACCGGTACCAGGTGCTCCCACAAAAAGCAGGATGGAACCGGATTGTTTCTTATTTAAAGCCATCACCGCGATTTGTTCCACGATACGCTCTTTTACTTTTTTCAGACCGTAATGCTGCTCATCCAACACCTGCTCCGCATGGGTTAAATCAATCTCCTCCGGCTCCGCTTTCCGCCAGTTCAGGGAAGTCATAAAATCCAGGTAATCGTAAAGCAGTCCATACTCGTGGCTGTCCTTTCCTTCCTGTTTCATACGGTTCAGCACTTTCTCCGCTTCCCGCAGTGCTTCCTCATTCATGCCGGCTTCCTGAATCTTCTTTTCAAATTTACGTACATCAGATATATTTTCCGGATGCATGTCATCTAACTGCTGCTGCAGAAATTCAATCTGTTTTTTCAGCGCCGATTCCCGATATACCCGCTCATGGGTCTCCTTCTGCGCATTTTCTGCCTCATCACTGACATGTGACATCTCGATAAATTCATATACGGCCTTCTGCATCAGGTCTGTTCTTTCTTTTACAGAATCTGCGGCTATGATCTCGTATTTTTCTTCCGGCGTAATATTCAGATAGCCGGAAATTGCGCATACGATCTCCGTCATGGAGTTCCAGTGCTGAATAAACGCACGCGCCCAGACGCCCCACTGAAAACCGTTGACAAACTGCACCAGACTATCCTTTGTCTCCTTGTAAATCTGCTTTTCTTCCTCCTCCGGAAGATCCGCAACTTCGGCACAGATGGCTGCATCTGCCATAAATTCACCGTTTTTCAGTTCAATGTCAGAAATCTCCACACGGTCATGGACACGAATACTTAAATTTCCGTCATCATCAATATTTTCAACCGTTCCCACCAGACCTTTTTGCTGAAAATCATCCACGGTCAGATCTTCCCGGCGTTTTTCCTCTTTCTGGATCAGAAATAAAATTTCCTCTCCCTTTTCCACTTTTTCAACCTGCAGTCGTTCCAGAATGTCTTTTTTAAAATAAAAAGTAACACCCGGAAGAAGCAGTAAATCATATACTGGCAAAACTAACATGCGATCGCCTCCTTTGTTAGCAAACTCTCTTATTGAGTGCTAATTATACCACGTTCTGAAAAAATTTCAAGTGACGAACGCTTCTTTTTGGAGGCGCAGCATGTTTTCATGTTCTGCACGATCATTGGAAATAAATTCATACGTCAGATAATCCGGGCTGATCCGCTGGATTAGTTCTCTCACCCCCGGACAGGTAAATGGCTGATGCTGATCAATCTGAAATACGCAGGTGTATATCTGTTCCATGCGTTTGTCATAGTCTTCGGATAATACAGGCGGATTCTGCCACAATTTTTTTACATATTCCCCGGTCAGGGATTGGTTCAAGTGCACGCCACGGATAAATGGTATGAAATCCTCATGTTGATCCAGACATTGGTGGATATAGGAGACAGCTTCTTCCTGGCATGCAAGTTCCAGATTTGTATGCATTAAATGTCCGGTATCCAGCATGATTCCTTTTTTCTGATAATGAATTCCGTCCAGCAGACGCTTCGTCATTTCCAGACTGGTAAACGTAAATCCCGGATACCAGAGATTTTCCAGCAAAAGCCACGGTCCATCGGCATCTGCAGGCAGCGCCTGATTGATCAGATCACATACCGCATCGATTACTTCTTCATCGGTATGGTTATAATTTCCCGTCAGGCACTCCTGCGTGGACACGTCGGACACATGATACACGGCATATTCTGCTCCGTGTTTTTTTGCCCTGTTCCAGTCTCTGCAAAAAGAATTGATCAGTGCCTGACGGTCAGTTCCTCCGTATCCTGCATAAACCTGTTCCTTGGAACCATATTCCGGTATACACCGGCTGATGTCTCCATTCCAGAAATCAAGCCAGTAATGGGGACAGAGCATGTGCACACCAATGACATTTTTCTCCGGTATGATTGCACTGACATCATCGCCGTAATCCATCAGTTCCACACCGTCAAATCCATCCAGCATTGTCAGAAAATCTTTCTGGGATTCGTAACGCTGCAGATCCCATTTCATACTTGTAATATTAAACTGTGTCTTCATTCGCTTCTTTTTCCTCCGATATCCACTGTCCCAGCATTTGCTGCATCCAGTCACAAACATCCATGCCATATACCGGATCCAACCGTTTCGAGGAAAGCACCTCTTCCACTGATCCCTGAACCACCGGTTTTCCATGCTCCATTAAAAGGGCACGGTTTCCGAAAGCCTTTGCCAGCGACAGATCGTGTACTACGGATACAACGGCTCTTCCCGGCGTCTTTAACCATTCCCGGATCAGTTCAAACACCTGCTTCTGATACACCAGATCCAGATGATTGGTGGGCTCGTCCAGAAGCAGAAGCGGCGGGTTCTGTGCAAATACCTGCGCCAGAAAGGTTCGCTGCTGCTCACCACCGGACAATGTCAGTATTGACTGATGCCGCTTTTCATCCATACCGGTCAGCTGCAGTGCATGTGTCACAGCCGCTTCATCGGCATCTTTTCCACCTGCCAGCAGATGAGAGGAATGCGCATATCGTCCCAGACGCACGATTTCTTCCACGGTAAATTCATAGCCCACATGGTGTCTCTGCGCCAGCACACCGACTTCCCTGGCCCGCTCAATCGCTTTTTTCCGGCGGATATCCGTGCCATTTAATAACACCTCACCCTGATAATCAACGCCCTGTGTGATGGCATTCAAAATCGTAGATTTTCCAGCACCGTTTGGTCCTACGATCATCAGCCAGTCTCCCTCCTGCACCTGGAAACTCACATGATCCACCACGGCTTTCGTTCCATAAGAAACCACGAGATCCTTTACTTTCAGCATGCCACATCACCTCTTTCTCGTCTGATAAAAAATAAAGATAAACACCAGTGCACCAACCAGGCTTGTCACAACACCAATTGGCAATTCCAGTGGTCTGAGCAGAACCCGGGCCACCAGATCAGCCAGAAGCAGAAATACTGCTCCGCCAAAGGCTGTGGCCGGAAGGAGCCGCTTGTGGTTTGGTCCTGCGATCATCCGGACCATATGCGGTGTCACCAGTCCTACAAAACTGATGGTTCCGCCGATGGACACACAGACACCGATCAAAACAGATACCGTGATCAACACCGTCAGTTTTGTCTTTTTTACATCGACACCTACGTGACGGGCATTATCCTCTCCCACAGCAAAAGCATTCAATTCCGTAGCATTTCCGAACAAAATTCCGCCACAGACCACCAGCGCCACCGCCAGCACAAGTGCATTCTGATAACTTGCACTCTGCAGACTTCCCATAGTCCAGAATGTAATGTCCTTCACCTTATCTCCGGAAAACACAATGATCACGTTCATGGCACTGGATACAAACATTGCGTAGATCACACCGATCAAAATGATCGTATTTGTGGACAGAGAATAGTCCAGTTTATAGGAAAGTCCCAGAATGATCATCAGAGACAAAAATGCAAATACAATGGCAAGTACCATCGTGCCCGCAAATGGAAGCTGTGGGAATGTAATTCCAAAAGCAATTGCGATCACCGCTCCCAGAGAAGCTCCGGATGATACACCCAGTGTAGAGCCATCCGCCAACGGGTTCTTTAACAATCCCTGCATCGCCGCTCCTGCCAGAGACAATGCCGTTCCGGACAAAGCCACACACAGCACACGGGGCAGTCGTACCGGCAGTATAATGGATACCGCCAGATTCTGCGGCTGCGGCGCTCCGGTCAGTGCATTCTTGAAAACCAGAAGCGTCTCCCGCAACGGAATGTCCACGCTGCCGATGCAGATGCAGGCGCACATGGTCACCAATGTGATCCCTGCAAAAATCAAATATTCAACCAGTCGAAAATGTTCCGGTCTCTTTTTCATGTACCCTTTCCTCCGCAAAATGTTTCCACAAAAAGAGGGAACCGCAATCGTTCCCTCCTTTGACACTATATTTCCTAGTTTGCTGCATCTCCGTATACGAAATCATACAGCATCTGTGCGCCATCAGCCAGACGCGGTGTCGGGCGGGATAACTCGTTGTTCTGCAGATTCAGGATCTTGTTATTTTTCACTGCAGTTACATTTTCCCAGCCAGTACGGGACAGAATTTCCTCTTCCGGTGTCGGTCCTTCACCAAAATACATGGAAATAGTTACGATATAATCCGGATTGCGCTCCAGTACCTGCTCCTCGGAGATCTCACTCCAGCCTTCCACATCTGCAAAGCAGTTTTTCAGACCAAGCATAGTTGCGATCTCATCCATGAACGTGTTGCTTCCTGCTGTCCAGAGTCCGTACTCCAGCGGAGATACTTCAAAATAAATACTCTCGCTTCCATCCCCGGTGGATTTCTCCTGTACCTGAGTAAATGTATCTTTCATTGTATCGATTACGTCTGTCGCATTCTCTTCTTTTCCCATCAGTGTTCCGATCATGTCGATTGCTGTGTAAACACCTTCGATATCGGTTGCTTCACTGACAACAACTTTGATTCCTGCCTCTTCCAGCTGAGAGATCTGCTCTTCACTCTGTGCCATATCACTCATCAGAAGTACATCCGGCTGTAAAGCAATAATCTCCTCGATATTTGTATTTGCTCCGGATTCTACAGACTGTACCTCCAACACCTCAGACGGATAGTCGCAGTACTCACCACGGCCTACCAGTGTATCGCCTGCGCCAATGGCATACAGGATCTCACAGTCAGAAGCAGTCAGTGCTACCACACGCTCCGCCGGTTTGTCTAATGTAATCTCACGGCCTTTCATATCTGTGATTGTTACACCACTGGCACTTTTCGTCTCTTCTGCTGCAGAAGAACCTGCTGTTGTGTTTGTCTTTGCATCATTGTTTCCTGTTCCACATCCTGCCACGCCCAGAACCAGACCTGCGGTCAGAAGCAGCGGCATTACTTTTTTCACCAGTTTCATGTTTTTTCCTCCATAGTGAACCTTTTTATTACTTTTTGTCAAATAAAAAACTGCGGCAGTCCTTTAAACTGTCGCAGCCGTATTTCTGAAAACCAGTAACCGTACCCTTTGGATCTCCTATTCTCCGTCCATGAAAAGCTACGGCACCTAAATGTTTTATTTAACAATGTTTCTTAACTATATAAGATATCCTTATAAAAGTCAACCATTATTTTGAAAAATCGACAAAATAGCTGGAGCTCTCTTCATAGACTTAAAATATTATTCATTCATTTTATTGAGAAGTTCCCCAATCGGGCGATTTTTCGCCGTAGATTCCTGCAGATACGTTTCATTCAGCTGTTTTCCCGCCAGTTCCATCTCCGCATGCAGATCCCTCGCAGACAGCAGACGGCATCCCTCGCCACGAATGATGATCTGCTCCAGTCCATCGGAGGTGGCCACTGTCACCTGATATTTCGATGCATTGGTATATGCAAATTTTTCGATGTACTGATCTGCCGTTTCTGCCTCTTTTGTAAACACCACATGTATATTGTGGTAATCCGAGTACTCCGTCTGGTGTCCTGCCACACGGTAAGCATCAAATACTGCGATGACCTCCATCTGCTTCATTCCCTGGTAATTGCAGAGCTGATCCAGCAGGATTCCTCTGGCCGCATCCATATTTTCCCGTGCAAGATCCTTTAACTCATCCCAGGCAAATATAATGTTATAACCATCCACCAGCAGGTACTCCTGCTTTTTCGGCTGTGGTGCAAAACTTCTGGTCACGGAAGGGGTACTGCTCTCCACTCTGCGCCGGCGCACCACACCATTTCTGCGGGTTCTGGATCCGCTGTTCGCATAAAACGTCTTTTCCAGAATCGCATCTACCTCATCCACACCGATCCACTCATCCATGACACTGCGGGTGGCCCGCTCCGGAAGTTCGTCCCTACGGTCAGATTCTGCCTGCCAGCCTTCCAGATGCATGTGCTCCTTTACTTCGTTCCACGGCACCGTAAAACCTGCACCATGGGCGCAGAACACGGATCCGGTCGGATTGCTCAGATCATGTTCCGGATCATAACCGATAGCTGCGATCACTTCCTCCGCATTATGACACGGCGCATATCCATCCAGTGTCAGAAACAGACGTCCAAACCCTTTCGTATAAGCAGCTACTTCCTTCGGATAATCCTGCATCTCACTGACCGGAGCACGTCCGGTAAGCACAGACATACCATTCTCATTCTGCGTAATCTCAAAGGTTCCGTTCATTTTTTCAATATCCGTCATGGCTTTGCCGATCATTGCCTCCGGCAGTTCCAGCCGAAATTGATAATAAGGCTCCAAAAGTACCGACTTCGCCTCCATCAGTCCCTGACGGATGGCACGGTAGGTTGTCTGACGGAAATCACCGCCCTCGGTATGTTTCTGATGTGCCCGGCCCGCGATCAGCGTCAGTTTCATGTCTGTAATGGCAGCCCCTGTCAGTACGCCGCGGTGCTCCCGCTCCTGCAGATGGGTCAGAATCAGGCGCTGCCAGTTTTTATCCAGCATGTCCTCACTGCAGTCGGCGGCAAATACCAGGCCGCTGCCCGCCGGAAGCGGTTCCAGCAGCAAATGCACTTCTGCATAATGGCGCAGTGGTTCAAAATGCCCCACACCTTCTACGGTATTTGCAATGGTTTCTTTATATACAATGTGAGAACTTCCAAAGGTAACATCCACACCAAACCGTTCCGCAATCAGACTCTGCAGAATCTCCGTCTGGATCTCGCCCATGATCTGCGCCTGGATTTCCTGCAGCTGCTCGTCCCAGACGATATGAAGTTCCGGCTGTTCTTCCTCCAGAAGTTTCAGTTTTGGCAACATCACCGCCGGATCACAATCCTGTGGCAGGCAGACCTGACAGGTCAGCACCGGTTCCAGAATTGGCGGCAGTGTCTGCGCCGCTTCTCCCAGCCCCTGTCCCGGATAGGTTTCCATCAATCCGGTAACCGCACAGATTCCCCCTGCTGCCATCTCCGGTCTCGTCTCATATTTCTCACCGGAATACACACGGATCTGATTTACTTTTTCCAGCACATCCTCATCCGCCTCTTTTTTCGTACAGAGCAGGTCTTTTACCTTCAGTCTGCCGCCCGTCACCTTTAAATGTGTCAGTCGGTTTCCCTGCTCGTCTCTGGAAATTTTGAATACTTTTGCAGAAAATTCCGGCGCATACTCCACCTGCTCTGTCCAGTATACAAAACCGTTCAGGAAGTCCTCAATGCCTTCCATTTTCAGTGCAGACCCGAAATAGCACGGAAATACCTGCCGCTCCGTGATCATCTGACGAATCTGTTCTGTCGGAATGCTGCCGGTTTCCAGATACGTCTCCAGTGCCTCTTCCTGACAGGTGGCAACTTCTTCATACATACCAGTGGTATCAGAAAAATCAACGCAGCCATCAGACAACCGCTCCTTCAATTCTGCCATTAACGCCTCTCTGTCCGCTCCCGGCTGATCCATTTTATTTACAAAAAGGAATGTCGGAATCTCATACTCCCGCAGCAGATTCCAGAGTGTCACGGTATGTCCCTGCACACCGTCCGCGCCGCTGATCAGCAACACCGCATAGTCCAGCACCTGCAGCACACGTTCCATTTCCGCAGAAAAATCCACATGCCCCGGTGTGTCCAGCAACGTCAAATCTGTATCTTTCCAGCTAAGCTCCGCCTGTTTGGAAAAAATGGTGATTCCTCTGGCCCGCTCCCGCTCATCCGTATCCAGAAATGCATCTTTTGTATCTACTTTTCCAAGTTTTCGAATTGCTCCTGCAGTATACAAAAGTGCCTCTGACAGCGTGGTTTTTCCGGAATCCACATGTGCCATCAGTCCGGTACAGATATGCTTTCTGTTCTCTCTGTCTATCATTTACTCTACCTCATTTTCGTACCATAATTGTTCTTATCATAACATAGATTTTCCAGCAAGTCGACTACTCATGTACCTTCGTATATCCCACAAAAAACTGGAAATACTTAGAGAAAACTATTTTTGCGAGGTATTATGTTATGAAAATTGTATTTATTGTTCCGGCTGCGACCCTGCGCCGGATTCCCCTTTACCGTCTGGGCGGCAAAATTTACGGACAGTCCAATTCCATCACCGGTCCGCTGATCCTTGGCGGTATTTTGAAAAAAGCAGGTCATCAGGTGGAAGCCTACGAAGAACTGAATGCCCGGCTGCCATTAAAACGCTTACTGAAAGATACTGATATTTTCTGCCTGTCTCTGATGACATCCAATGCCCCAAGAGGCTATGAACTGGCGGACATTATACATGAAAAGTCAGATGCAAAAGTCATTATGGGTGGCATCCACCCCACCACGCTTCCGGAAGAAGCACTGAAGCACGCAGATCAAGTCATTACCGGAGAAGGTGAAAAAGTAATTTTAGACGTTGTAGAAGGTCGTATCACTGACAGCATCGTGCATGGGATTTCTCTGGAAAATGTGGATGAAGCACCATTCCCGGATTACTCCATCTTAAAGACACCCTGCGTGGCAGCAAATGTCATTTCCACCCGTGGCTGTCCGTACCGCTGCACCTTCTGCACTACATCCCGGATGTTTGCCCCTTACCGGCAGCGCAGTGTGGACAACGTCATCGACGAAATCCGCATGTACAAACAAATGGGCTTTCGTTACATGAATTTTGAAGATGATAATTTCACTGCCGACAAAGAACGAGCCAAAGAAATCTGCCGTCGGATGATTGCGGAACATCTGACCTTCAAAGAAAGCTTTTTCTTTGGACGCACCGACATGGCAAATGACGAAGAATTGCTGCAGCTTTTACACGATGCACACCTGACCCGGGTTCTGATTGGCATTGAATCTCTGAATCAGCGTGCATTAAATGAGATTCACAAAGGTCAGAATATCGAAGATATCAAAAAAGCCGGCGCCGCCTGCGAGAAATACAAGATCCGTATGATCGCCAGCATCGTCCTCGGACTGGAGGAAGACACAAAAAAAGACATGGACAGAAGCGTTGCTTTCGCAAAATCTATCCATGCCTATCAGTTACAGCCTGCCATCCTGACTCCCTTCCCTGGAACACCGGTGTACGACAATTTCTGTACCGAACATCGTATGATCACCGATGACTGGAGCCGCTTCGATATGATGAACGTCACCTTTTTACCGAAGCATATGACTCCCTGGGAGTTGCAGGAAACCTTCTATGAGGCCTCAAAATATTTTTATGATTTTAAATCTGTCCGGGATATTCACCGTATCTTCGGTGCGGAATATGCACGCCGCCGGTTCGGACTTGCCCTTATGGCTCGTCTTGGCGTTTTTGGGGCACATATCGCTTCCCGGGTCGCCAGAGGTTCTGTCTATTACGACCTTCGGCATTTTGACTGCTCCTCGCAGTCTGAGACCAAGCTTCACTTAAGATAAATCCCATAACAAAATGTGTAGTTTTTCCGGGAAGAAATTTTAAGTGTCTTACTCAAGGGTCTCTCCATTAATTACCTGCTGGATCATTGTTTTTGCCTGATCAACGGTAGACTGATCCGGAATCATAACATACAATTTCTGGCTCATGGAGTAGGTAGAAGACATTGCTCCGCTTCCGTCTACACTGTATGATTTCACATTCCAGGAACCGCCGTCTGACAGCTGGTCTTTTACCAGGTTGGATAATGCATCATACGGCATATCCGTCTGGAAGCTTCCCTCCAGACCTTTCATCAGTTCATTGAAGTTCTGAAGAACTGCCGGTGTCTGAAGCTTCTGGATCACACCTTTGATCACTTCCATCTGGTCTTTTCCACGCTGACGGTCGCCCTCTGCAAAGGAGTGACGCTCTCTTGCAAATGCAAGGGCCTGCTCTGCGTTCAGATTGTTGGTTCCTTTTACATAATGATAAGATCCCACACTGAAATCATAATCAGACTGAACGGTTACACCTCCCAGTGCATTGATCAGATCTTCAAATCCGCTGAAGTTGACGCGGAAATAATAATCCATATCAATATCATACAACATGCCAAGGGTATCTTTGGAAACATCAATGCCATAAATACCTGCATGGGTCAGCTTATCTTTCACGCCACCGGAAATAGATAACGGTACAAAGTAATCTCTCGGTGTGGAAACCAGTAATACCTGATGGGTATTTGCATTTACAACCGCAATGATATTTACATCACTTCGGCTCTTTGTGGACACATCGCCATAGGTATCAATACCACTGATGAACATAGTAAATACACCATCTTCATTTGTCAGTGTCTTATCAGAGCTTGTCTTTTTCACTGCGGTCTTCCATTCATAAGATGCAATCTCACGAATTTCAGACTCAAAGTTCTCATATCCTTCACTCTCAGAGATCATTCCGACAAAATCCTCACTCATGACAATAGCACGGCAGTCTCCACTGGTCAGCGCATCTGCCAGATCGGTGGTTCCGTTATATTCTACAACGGAAATATTCTCAGCCAGTTCCTCCTCAATCTGCGCAACCGCGTTATCTGTATCATCTCGGTTAATCTGTGACATGATACCAAAGCGGTATGCAGATGCATCCTGAATGCTCTGTGCCGGATCATCAGCAAGTACATATACGCCAACTTTGGTTGTCTCTTCTTTCGCATCGGTGATATTTTCCAGTGTATCCGTCAGTTTTCCGACTTTTCCACCGGCGTAAGCCAATGCACCGCACATCAGTGCCGCGATTACAACGCCAATGATAAACCGTACCAGACGGATTTCTTTTTTCATCAGAAATCTGCACAATACGATCAACGCAGCCAATACAACCGCCGCAATGATCAGCAGCTTATTCGGCAGCATGTTATTTTTCTTCAAAAGCCAGACCATCCATACAGACATCACGATCTGTACAGCAGTTACGATCCATCCGATACAAAGGCAGACTTTTGTCTTCATATCTGCACTTTCAGTTTCTCTTTTGCTCATTTCATTTCCTCTTTCTGTTTATTGCCTGAAACCAGTTTTTCCTGATGTACTTGTTTCACGCAAGAAGTGAAACACACATACGCACAGCACATCAGGTTCATTTTTATTATGCAAGCAGTTTTTCTACCGCTTCCGCATCAAAAGTCACAGATGCCACATGATCTACTTCGATTTGGTACAACGCATTAGCCGCAATGTGCTCTGCCGCCTGCTCCAGATCACGGATACCTGTCGTATTCTCATATTTTTTAATAACAACATCCAGACCTTCCGGTGTCACGATACATTCGTGTTCGCTCATGCCCATACGTTTTAAAACTTTTGGCAGAGAGAAACGGGAAAAAATCGTCTTTTTCTCCTCCGGTGTATAATCCGGGATCTCAATAACTGCAAAACGGGACATCAGCGGTGCACTGATGCGGTCTTTGTCATTGGCTGTTGCAATCGGATATACACCGACAGTCGGAACCATACATTCCATATAGTTATCTGTAAATCCAAGGTTATCCAGCAACGTCAGCAGTACATCTGCCGGGTTGCCGTTTCCTTTTCCGTTGGATGCCTTATCCAGCTCATTGATGATAAATACCAGTCCGGACTCTCCTGCTGCGGAAAATGCTTCCATGATGATACCCGGTTTTGCATTGGCATACACACGGGAACTTCCGGTCAGCTGCTCCGGATCGTGGATAGAACTCATGTCCAGTGTGGTCCACGGCAGTTTCAGAATACGTGCGACCGCATAAGCGATCTGGGATTTTCCAGTTCCGGCCGGTCCGATCAGCAACAGACCATAGGCTGGCAGTGTATGGGTACGGTTGATCTGAATGATGGTCTCAATGATACGCTGTTTTACACGCTCCATGCCATACAATTCTTCATCCAGAATTCGGCGGGCCTCCTCCGGGTCGATTGCTTCAAAATAATTGCTTTTCCAGCGAATGTTCATCATAATAGAAAGGGCACGCTGCGCATGACGGCGCTCCTCCGCAGAAACCTCATGAGAACGTGCAACCGCCAGATTTCGGCGAGCCCACAGGCGGATATTATCCGGCAAAGTACGGCCGGCACAGTTCATAAAGTCTGTGATACTCTGCAGACTGGTCAACTTCATGCTGTCGCCTTCCTCTTCCTGTTCTTCCTCCTCATGCACTTCTGCAGGTGCGTTGCTGGCAAACAGACGCTCCATCATAAACTGTAAGAATCCGTCTTCTGCGGACAGCTTGGTGCCACCGCCAAAGGCAATCTCACGGATTTTGTATACTGCATAGCCATCCGGGCGATTTTCACCGGAAAGACGTACATTGATATGATTCTCTCCCAGCCAGCGCAGTAAACTTACAAAACGCGCATCGATCTGCAGAATATCCGCACTGACCTTGCCGCCCTCTTCCTCGAATTCAAAGGAAGTCCGCTTTACCGGATTGGTAAACACACCACAGGAATGATGTTTCCACTGCTGCGCCCTGTTATCCAGCAGCAAAATCGGTGATTCCGCTGTTGCCTCAGAGGCATTGGAAAACAGCATTGTATAGGTGCAGATTCCCTGTGCTTTGGCATCTGGTTTATTATTAAAATCAAATACAGGCATTTTCTAGCTCCTTTATCTACTTTATTCGTAATCTTTAATAGTATAGCACTACTTATCTCATTAGAAAAGTTAATTTTTTCTTATTCTGCCACAGGCTTATTCTACATCTACTTTCTTCAATTCTCCGGTTACGGAATCCATAATAAATCCGCTGATGGTAATATCCTTTGGCATCAGTGTATGGTTTCTCAACGCGATCACGGTATCTCTGACAGACTGCTCCACGCATTCAAAACCGCCCAGCCATTTTTCCAGATCAATGCCGCTGTTTCGCACAATGTTGATATGTTCCTGTGAAACACCTCTGTGGGTCAGTTCCTCCAGAAGTTTTCCACCGTCCATGCCCTGCACGCCACAGTCCGTATGTCCGATGACCATCACTTCTTCCACGCCAAGCTCAATAATTGCTACTAAAAGGCTTCGAACCACACTTCCGTATGGATGGGTGATCACGCCACCTGCATTTTTTATAATTTTGGCATCACCATTTTTCAATCCCAGTGCTGCCGGCAAAAGCTCAGTCAGACGTGTATCCATACAGGTCAGAATTGCCAGTTTTTTGTCCGGATACTTGCTGGTCAGATACGGTTCATATGCTTTATCCTCTACAAATTTCTTATTATACGCCATAATTTCGTTGATCATTTGTACTCCTCCTCATGCAAACATAAAAATAGAACTATTCAGATCCATGTCAGCTACATTTCAATGTAGTCTCTTGCCAAATAGATTTTAGGAAAAAATACTCGTTTCCTCTTTTCTGCAAACATGATTCATACTTTTTCTTCAAATCTGTATGTTTCTGAATAGTTCTATTTTAACAATTATTTCCTGTTTTTACCAGACCACTTTTATCAGCATGGAATGTCCGTCCTCACTGAACGCGGAAATTTTTCCCTTATGCGCAGTTACAACCGCCTTAGCCACAGACAGTCCGATACCAGAACCGCCTTTTTCGGAATTTCGCGCCTCATCCAACCGGTAAAACCGCTCAAATACCTGCTCCAGATTGCCCTGCGGAATCGGCTCCGTCTCATTCCATACCGTGAGAATTGTCTTGTTTCCTTTTGCATAAAGATGCACACGGATCGCACTGTCCGGTATGGAATATTTCACTGCATTATCCAACAAAATATCAAAAAGCTGACGGATGGTTTTCTCCTCGCCGTTCAGCATAATACCATCCGCAATGTCTGTCTCGATGGTTTTGTTCTGCATCATCGCCGGTGTCTCAAAGGGTTCCACGCAGTCAATCAAAGCATCGGAAAGTGAAAATTTTGTCTTTACTCCGTTCACTTCTCCTTCATCCAGCTTGGACAGGGTAATCAGCTGCTGCGTCATCACTGTCAGGCGGCGCACCTGATTGCGGATACTCTTCGTCCACTGACTTTCTCCGTTGTCCATCTCAATAATCTCCGTATTGGCATCAATGATGGTCAGCGGTGTTTTCAGCTCATGGCTGGCGTCCGTAATAAACTGTTTCTGCTTCTTATAACTTTCTGCCACCGGACGGAACACCAGTTTTGAGAAAAATACAACCAGCACAAATACGGCTGCCAATCCCAAAGTAGAGATGCCAAAACTGTTTTTCGCAAAATTTTTCACCGTGGAAATCTCCTGACGACAATCAACAAACACGATCATCGTTCCGTCATCCGTCTCGGTCACACGATAACGGTAAATATCAGAAAAGCCGGTTGTTTTGCCGGAAGCATAAACTGCACTGGCATATTCCTTCGCAGAATCTTCGTCAATGGCAGCAACCTTTCCGGTGTCACATTCCGACACGTTGCCCTCTGAATCAAATGTCACCGTAAAATAACGGGTTTCAAATGGGGTTTCCTTGGAAAATCCCATGTGGTCCTTTCCAATGTTGTCTGGCGGATTCCCCTTATCATTTCCGGAATTTGTATCTGAACTCTGTTTCTCTACTGCAGTTTCATCCTGATTCGTTGCAGTTTCCTCGTTCGGTTTCTCCGGTGGGGTTGTATCCGAATTTGAATTGTCCGGCTTTTCCGGTGGCTGTGTATTCTGATCCTGTCCGTTCTGTGCTACTGCATCAATTCCATTTATGTCTCCTGCCGCATCACCAAAACTGCCACCTTCGCTGATGATCCACTCTGTCAGGGTGTCTGCTTTTTCCACAAGATGACGATAATTGACGATATTTACCGCCAATATCATACTTTCCAGCACGATCAGGATCGCACACATGGCGGCTATAATAAATTTTTTTCTTAATTTCTTTATCATAGTAAATTTATTCCTGCATTATTTTTCAAATGGTATCTGTTGTATACATATATCCCTGTTTCGTTTCAAAACGATATCTTTTTCTCAATACTTTTATTCTGACTCAACAAGGGAATATCCTAACCCGCGGGCTGCTTTGATTTTAATATCCGCGCCAAGCTCCTGCAGTTTCTTCCTTAAATAAGAAATGTAAACCCAGACAGTTCTTGTATCGGTCTCCGTGTCATATCCCCAGACTTTTTCCAGAAAACGCTCCGTGGAGATCAGCTGACCTGGATTTGCCATCATCATCTCCATCATCTGAAATTCTTTGTTTGGCAAATGCATGCTTCCTTTTTCAGAACGCAGTTCGAAGCTGGCACAATCCAGCTCCATGTTTCCCATTTTTAATACGGTCGTGGCTGTGGCTGTCTTGCGACGTGTCACGGCCCGCAGCCTGGCCAGCAGTTCTTTTGCCGCAAAAGGCTTGCTCAGATAATCATCTGCGCCTGCGTCCAAGCCGACCACGCAGTCATCCAGTTCTGATTTTGCAGTCAGAATCAAAACCGGAACATTATTGCCCTGTCGGCGTACATTTTTGAGAACCGTAATGCCATCCATCTTCGGCATCATGATATCCAAAATCACGCCATCATAATCATCTGCCATGATATAATCCAGGGCATCCTGTCCGTTGTAGACTGCGTCTACGGAATAATTGTTATGTTTTAAAATCATGACGAGCGCGTCTGATAATTCGCGCTCGTCCTCTGCCAGTAAAATTCGCATGTATTCTCCTTATCCTGCCTTTTTATTAAGATACTGCTTTGCATCCTTCTGTAAATTAAATCGTTGCTGTTTTCTTTATTTGCTTACAGTATAGGGTGGAAACTTTAAATATACTTTAAAAAGTTTGCCTGCAAACGACACTTCTTGAACTTTGTTCAAGAAGGTTGCCCAAAAGCTATATAAATTTGTAAAAAATATGCTTTTTACTTACCTGAAACCTTTTCTATCTCTTTTGTGATACAAAGCCATCCGAAAAATCATATTCCGGATGGCTTTGAAAATGTTACTTTTATAAGCTACCTATGTACTTTATCTGTCCCACTTATCGCACAGCGCATTGATCTGATCTGCAAACTTTGCCATGTCTTTATTTGCGATTTCTTTATTCTTATGGATAACCGCGATCAGGCGCTGACCTGCTGCCAGAAGTCTTTCAAATACGGTGTTGCCGGCTTTCTTAGTCTTGCGTTTCTCTGCCAGTTTTCTGCTGCCCTGAACGACGCACAGATTCTGCTGCAGATCATAAATATCACCGCTGTACGGTGCCACTGCATCCACGCCAACCACTTCTTTTAAGTGCGCTGCAAAATTATCCGTCACCTGATCCTGACCATGAACCACGAAAACTCGTTTCGGTTTCTGTTTCATGCCCTGCACCCAGGCGGTCAGATGATCCTTATCCGCATGACCGCTGATACCCGGCAGATTCAGAATTTCTGCATTGACATGTACCGTCTCACCGAAAAGTTTCACCTCTTTTGCACCATTCAGCAGCTGATAACCTAATGTGCCCGGAACCTGATAACCAACAAATACAATGGTACACTCTTCCCGCCACAGATTATGTTTCAGATGATGGCGGATACGACCGGCCTCACACATTCCGGAAGCAGAGATAATTACCTTTGGTGTCTTGATAAAGTTGATGCCTCTGGACTCATCACTGGAAACCGTTGTCTTCAATCCCGGGAAACCAATTGGGTTAATGCCACTTTTGATCATTTCCAGATCTTTTTCCCGGAAACACTCAAGCACGTTTTTATTAAAAATATTTGTCGCCTCGATGGCAAGCGGACTGTCCACATATACCTCAAAATTCTGGAAAGAAGACAGCATCTGCTCCTGCTTGATCTTGCGCAGATAATACAGCATTTCCTGGGTACGTCCTACGGAAAACGCCGGAATAACTACATTTCCGCCTCTGGCAAAGGTTACTGCCAGCACGCGGGCAAGCTCAGCCGCATAATCAGGTGGAACGTCATGATTTCTGTCTCCATAGGTGGACTCCATGATCAGATAATCTGCGGATTCCGGAATCTCCGGATCACGGATCAAGGCACGGTTGCCGTTTCCAATATCACCGGAAAAGATCAGCTTGCACTCATCTTCCCCTTCTTTTGCCCACATTTCGATAAAAGAAGAACCAAGCAGATGACCCGCGTCACGGAAGCACACCGTCAGTTCATCGCACACATGTACTTTTTTATCATAATCACACGGCACAAAATAGTTTAAAACGCCCTGTGCATCATTCACGCTGTACATTGGAACCACTTCCGGCTGACCGGCTCTGCGGGCTTTCCGGTTTCTCCAGTCTGCCTCAAACTCCTGAATGTGCGCACTGTCTTTTAACATAATGTTACAAAGCTGTGTGGTGGCATTTGTGGCAAAAATCTGTCCACGGAAGCCTCTTGCATACAGCAGCGGCAGTAATCCGGAATGGTCAATGTGTGCGTGTGTCACAAACACATAATCAATCGCTGCTGCATTCACCGGAATATCCTGGTTTTCATAGATATCAGCCCCCTGCTCCATACCGCAGTCCACCAGAATATGTTTTTCTCCGATTTTCAGATAATGACAACTTCCTGTTACCTCATGCGCTGCACCAATAAATTCAATCCTCATAGAAAAACCCCCTTTTTACATTATGTAATCCTTTTCCTCATATGATCTTATGCAATTTTATATGATATGAATAAATTCATACCGTCTCAAAATCATCAAATCCTATTTTACCATCTGTCCTTCTGATTTTTTACAGATCACTACCGCTGATCCGTAGGACTATTCCTCTTCCTTTCCCTGCAGATAATAAATAAACTGCTGTGCGGTTCTGCCGGAAATTCCGCCATGGCTCAGCTCCCATTTATTTGCCTCTGCTTTCAGCTCATCCTCAGACATCTTGATGCCTGCTTTTGCTGCCAGGTGAATAACAATATCAAAGTACTCTTTCTGGCTCGGTTTGGAGTAATTGATAGTAACACCAAAACGGTTAACCAGAGAAAGTTTCTCCTGCATTGTGTCGGAACGATGCATTCCTTCATCCTGCTGTACATCGTTGCGGTCGCTCCATGTCTCACGGATCAGGTGACGGCGGTTGGATGTCGCATAGATCAGAATATTATCCGGTTTTGTCTCCACACCACCTTCGATGACAGCCTTCAGGAATTTATATTCAATCTCAAATTCCTCGAAAGAAAGATCATCCATATAAATAATGAACTTGTAGTTTCTGTTTTTTACCGCTGCAATCACATTTGACAGGTCTTTGAACTGATGTTTGTAAATCTCGATCATGCGCAGTCCCTGATCATAAAACTCATTGACAATGGCTTTGATACTGGTTGATTTGCCGGTACCGCTGTCACCAAAGAGCAGCACGTTGTTTGCTTTTTTACCTTCCACAAAAGCACGGGTATTGTCCACCAGTTTTTTCTTCTGAATCTCATAACCAACCAGATCAGACAGCATCACTTTGTCCATGTTGTTGATCGGTAAAAATACAAGTTTGCTGTCAGTGCGATCCTGGATACGGAACGCTTTATTCAGTCCAAACATACCAACACCGTAATCACGGTAAAATTCTGTTACCGCTGTGAAAAATCCTTCCACATCCGTTGCCTGCTCCATACGGCTACTCAATGCCTGTACTTTCTCACTGACATTTTTGTTGTACATCAGCTCTTTTTTCTCAATGGCATGATAATTGGAAATCTGTGTAAAGCAGTCAATTCCCAGAGATTTTTCAATTTCAGAAAAATCATACTCAAACAGATTTTTGATGGCTGCAAAATCGTTTCTCGCGAAATGGTTAACACTTCCATCATTGGCACCGATTTTTTCACAGGTGATACTGAACGGATTTTCATTTGTAATAAGGAAATAAGCCAGATAATTATGCCACAGATTTTTGTCAAATCCGAAATCCGTTGCCACCGTCAGCAGACGTTTGATCTGGGTATACACCTTGCGGATCAGCACTGCATTGCTCTGGGTGCCCTCCTCAAATTCCCGGAAAATCTCACCCATCTGGTATAAAATACAATCCTCGTCTATATCTCCATACATAATTAATTTTGCAATATCTCTGTACATCCTGAAACCTCCTGTACGTTTTCTTTTTGTGATTCCTCCAGGAAAAATTTTATCCGTTGTTGCTTCACTGACACACAGTGTAATCTTCCTCCCGGACTTTTTTCTTCTATTGGAACTGTTTATGCTTTTTTAATAGTTTATACCCTTTTTTCCACTTTGCCAATAGTTGTATTTTTCTTTCTGATAAGGTATCATAGAAAGCATGAAAATGAATCCCTTTCTTATTGTAAGAACTACAGGATTTGCATAATGTAACAAAGGAGATTTTTATATGCCAAATACAAACTGGAATGATGTTGGTGATAAGATAAAGGATGCCGTTGATTCAGCCATCTCTACCGGAGATTTTTCAAATCTGAGCCGTTCCATCGGAGACGTGATCAACGACACCATTGACAACGTAAAGGATTCTGTAAAAAATGCAGCTCAGCCAAACAAAAACCCGTACAGTTCCAACCCCTATTATAAAACAGCACACACACGACCGGCTGCAGATCAGCCACAGACACCGGTGCTATACAACAAACGTCCGGGTGGACAGGCTGGTGCCATCATCAGCATGGCCCTGGGATATTCCGTAGGAATTTTCACCCTGGCAGGATTGATCACATTTACCGCACTCAGTGCTGCTGTTTCCCATATGTTCATTGTCCCGGTCGTTATCTTCGGTGTACTCGCTGTCACCGGATTTACCCTTGGTGCCAATGGTACCAAAAAAATCCGTCTGCTGAACCGTTACAGAAGCTATGTACGCCAGATTGATCATCATTTAAGCGTGCCGCTTCAGCAGCTTGCAGACCGCAATCACAAATCCACAGCATTCATTGCAAAGGATCTGCAAAAAATGATCGACCAGCATCTGTTTTATGAAGCACATGTGGATACCCAGGACAACTATTTCCTGCTTTCTGATCAGGCCTATGAAGATTACCGAAACGCGCGACTGGATTATTATGAGAAGCAGAAGGCACTGGAAAAAGAACAGGAAGAGCACAAAGTATCTGCCGAGTGCCAGAAACTGATTGACGAAGGACAGGCTTATGTGCGCCATATCCGTGAATGTAACGATGAGATTCCGGGAGAAGAAATATCCCGCAAACTGGATAAAATGGAGCAGCTGGTACAGCGTATCTTTGATGAAGTGCGGATCCATCCGGAGGTCGCTCCGGATCTGCAGAAAATGATGAACTATTATCTGCCGACCACCTCCAAACTGCTGGACGCTTACCGCGAACTGGACAAACAGCCGATTGCCGGCGAAAATATCAGCAATACAAAAGCTGAAATTGAGCAGACTGTCGATACCCTGAATATTGCATTTGAAAAACTGCTGGACAGCTTATTTGCAGACCGTGCCTGGGATATCTCCTCTGATATCTCCGTGCTGAATACCATGCTGGCACAGGAAGGTCTGAAAGAAGACGACTTCACACTTAACAATAAGTAATTTCGGGGATTGTTCTTACTTTTTGTAGTTCTATTACAGAACGGATAAATATCTATATATTTTTATTGATTTTATTATAAAAT
>Ga0129310_1001170_pt1 | contig 24419 bp, 16 predicted proteins | sample Go1ome_2_FD_94433 | JGI IMG/M metagenome (GOLD analysis project Ga0129310, IMG submission 94433) | Western lowland gorrila individual fecal microbial communities from Wisconsin, USA - Go1022A metagenome | ecosystem: Host-associated > Mammals > Digestive system > Large intestine > Fecal | place... | reverse complement strand
ACCTATTTCAAAGGGTTTCATTGCCCTGTGGGCAATGAAACCGCAGATTTTCGGAGATTTGTCAATAGATATTTTGTGAACGAATGCGAAATATATTTTGAATGTTGGCTTAATGGCATTGCCCTGTGTGATAGGATATAAAGACAATATTCTATTTTTGGGGACGTGATAAATATGCTGCAAAAAGTAAAAACAGCGGAGAAAAAAGCAGTTCCGCAGACCAAAAGCACAAACACTGTCAGCAAGGGCAGAAAACTGAGATACAGAGCCGCAGCCTACGTCGGCGGACTGATAACAGGTCTTTCGGTGACGCTGGGTTTCCCGTCATTCATGTGCGGGGCGGCGGCATCACTGGCAGGCGGCTGTTCGGTGTACGCCTTTCTGGGTACACTGACGGCTTTCCTGTTAAATCGCGGGCTTGAAGCGGGCATAGTGCAGATATGTTCGGTGCTGGTCATCACGGCGATACACTTCATCGACCCGTTCGGTGAGCGCCGCGATGAACCGATATACCGCTCACTGGTGGTAACGGGCGTGTTCATGCTTTTTTCCTGCGTGATGACCGTTGCAGTGCCTACAGACTTCTATGTGGCTTCGATGCGCATGATAAATTCACTGCTGGCAGGCTGTACCGTGTATATCGCCATGACGGTAATGAACTCGGCGCGGCGCAGCGGCGTTTTCGACCTGACAGGCATGAACGGCGTGTTCGTCGGCATGTTTTACATAGTCGCGGTCAGCGTGCTGGCTTCGGTGAACATTTTTGCAGTAAATCCCGGCAGGGCGCTGGGCGCATTCGTGCTTTTGCAGGCGGCGAGGAAATACCGCAGCTTCGGCGGCGCTGTAGTGGGCGCACTGACAGCCTGCGGCGTTCTGGTCAGCGACCCGAGCCTTGCACGCAACACACTTCTTCTCGCGACTGCGGGGCTGATATGCGGCGCTTTCGTAAAATTCGGCAGCCTTGCCGCTGCCATGAGTTTCATGGTGTCATCACTGGTGAGCCTTGTGGCTGTGGGCGTAAACGGCGATACCTACCACATGTTCGCGGATATTGCCGCAGGTTCGCTGCTTTTCATAATGATACCGACAAGCAGGATAAGACGGCTCGGCAAGCGCATCTCAGGGTTCAGCAATACCCCTGAGATAGTCGGGCAGACCACCGCCGCAAGGCTGGCGATGGCAGGGCAGACCCTCAGTGAGATACGCAAACGGCTGGACATGGTAACTGTCACTATGGACAGGAACACCGCTTCACGCACAGCAGCCGCTGAGGTAAAGAGATACCTCTGTGCCGACTGCCCGTCTTACCACATCTGCTTTGAGGAAGACTGCGGCGCTCCGACGGACTTTGCGCGCCTGCAAGCAATCATCGACAATGGCGGCGCGGTCACCGCTGTGATGGCTGACAAAACAGTAAAATGCTGCGACCGCCCCGCGCTGCTGGCAGAAGCCTTCAACGATATGGGCAGGCGCATTCTCGAAGACAGGTCTGAAAATATACGCATGCGCGAACTGCGCGGCATGCTGACCGACCAGCTTCTCTCGATGGAAGAGATACTGGCTGACCTCAGCTTCCGTTCATCGCGGGTGCGCTCGATAGATGCGGGGCTTTCCGCAAGGGTGCGCGAACAGCTTTCTGCGATGGGCTGCAAGGGCGCAAAAGTATGCGTGTATGTCGATGAAGACCTCTGCCGCCGCGCCGATGCTTTCATAAACGGCGGATTTACAGGCGATATCGCCAAGCTGACGGCATCTGTGTCGTCACTGCTGGACTGCGATATGGGTCTGCCCGATATCACGGGCGAAGCGGGCGTGATACGCATGTCGTTTGCCGAACTGCCCGCTTACAAAGCCGATGCAGCCGTATTCTCGGCATCTGCCGGCGGCGAATATTCGGGCGACAGCAGTGATATCTTTGATGCGGGCGGCAGTGAGAAATACCTTCTGCTGTCTGACGGCATGGGAACGGGCAAACGCGCAAGGCTCGACTCGGCTTTTACCGTCAGCCTCAGCCGAAAACTGCTGATATCAGGGCTTTCGATGACCACTGTACACCGTCTGGTAGCCTCCATGCTACGCGTAAAAGGCTGGGAGGAGAGTTTTGCAACGATGGACATGCTGCGCATAGACCTCTGCGGAGGGCGCGCATCTCTGCTGAAAGCGGGCGCTGTGAAAAGCTACCTCTGCCGTGACGGTTCGGTGATGCCGCTGGGCGGGACTTCTTTCCCCGCAGGCATACTTGCCGACTGCCCGCCCGATAAATGCGATGTAAAACTGTTTGACGGCGATATCATCATAATGACTTCCGACGGTGCCGACGATGACACCGCAGTATATCTCGCACAGACCGCCGCCGATACAGATATCAGCGACATGGACGAACTGGTGCAGCGGTTGGGCAGCATAGCCATCTCGCGCAGGCAGGGCGCACACGCCGATGACCTCACGATAATGGCAGCACGCATGTCGCTCCGCCGCGAATAGTCAGAATATATAAAAGAACCCTGAATAAATAGTATAATTTTTAAAAGTTAGATATACAATTCCACCAAAGTGACGACTAAAAATATGTAAGAAGTTGAAAATAATTACTAAACCCCTTGAAAAACTATTAAAAAAGAGTTAAAATAAGAATATTAAAAAGGCATAATTATGTCATATACCAAACACCAAAGCCGTGTCTGACGCTGAAAGGCCACAGCGGTCTTTTGCCGTTTATCTTGCGGCAGTGTTCGGTATAACAGCACGAGCTGACGGCATATTTCCCCTGTTCACTGTAAGGAGGCAAGCGTTTTCATGGATAAGATACCTCAGGGATATGAGATACCCCTTTACCTTTTCCACAACGGCACCAATATGGAAACTTACCGTTTTCTTGGCTGTCACAAGGGCGAAAAGGACGGTAAGAAAGGTCATTATTTCAGGGTCTGGGCGGCTAAAGCCAAAGCCGTTTCACTGGTCGGTGACTTCAACGGCTGGGACGATGACAAGACCCCGATGGAAAAGATAGCCGACTCGGAAGTATGGGAAACTTTCGTTGAGGGCTTAAAGACTTTCGATACATACAAATTCTGCATAGACGGCTGTGACGGCAAGCGCCATTACAAAGCCGACCCCTACGGCACTCATATGGAATTGAAGCCCCAGACAGGCTCGAAGATATTCGATATCGAAGGCTATGAGTGGAAGGATAAAAAGTGGCAGGAGGCACGCAAGACCAAAGATGTCTACAACTGCCCGATGAATATTTACGAAGTACACCTCAATTCGTGGAAAAGCTGTGATGACGGCGTGTACTATTCCTATACAAAGTTCGCTAAGGCGATAATCCCCTATCTTAAGGAGATGGGCTATACCCACATCGAATTCATGCCGCTGGCAGAATTCCCGTTTGACGGTTCGTGGGGCTATCAGGGTATAGGCTACTACGCCCCCACATCGCGTTTTGGCACGCCGCATGAGTTCATGGAGATGATAGACCTGTTCCATCAGGCTGAGATATCTGTCATTCTCGACTGGGTGCCTGCACACTTCCCGCGCGATGAGGCGGGTCTGTTTGAGTTTGACGGCGGCGCTTCCTACGAATACGCCGACCCGAAGAAGAGGGATCATCTCGCGTGGGGCACAAGGGTGTTCGACTACGGCAGGAACGAGGTCAAGAGTTTCCTTATCTCCAACGCACTCTACTGGATAGAACAGTACCATATAGACGGTCTGCGCGTTGATGCAGTGGCTTCGATGCTGTACCTCGACTATGACAGGCGTGACGGCGAGTGGACACCGAACATCTACGGCGGACACGAGAACCTCGAAGCTGTGCAGTTTTTGCGCGACCTGAATACTGCTGTGTTCTCAAGGTGCCCAACTGTGCTGATGATAGCTGAGGAATCCACCGCATGGCCGATGGTCACAAAGCCGGTCACAGACGGCGGTCTGGGCTTCAACTTCAAGTGGAACATGGGCTGGATGAACGATATGCTCAAATATATGAGTTATGACCCCATCGACAGGGCGTTCCACCATGATATGCTGACATTCTCGTTCTTCTACGCATTTTCCGAGAATTTCGTACTTCCCATCTCACATGATGAGGTGGTACACGGCAAGGCTTCACTGGTCAACAAAATGTACGGCGGCGATGTGGATAAAAAGTTCGAGCAGTGCAAGCTGTTCAACGCATATATGATGGCGCATCCCGGCAAAAAGCTGATGTTCATGGGCACTGAGTTCGCGCAGTTCCGCGAGTGGGACTATGAGAACGGTCTTGAGTGGTTTTTGGTCGATGAGTACGAGAACCACCGCAACTATCAGGCATTCTCAAAACGGCTCAACCATTTCTATCTCGACCACCCGCAGTTCTGGCAGAAGGACTTTGACTGGTCGGGCTTCAGCTGGATAGCGAATGACGACTTCCGACAGAGCATAATAATCTTCCGCAGATTTGACAAAGATGCCAACGAGGTGATCGTGCTGTGCAACTTCGTGCCTGTAGAAAGAAAAAGCTACTGCTTCGGCGTGCCTTACAAGGGCAGATATACTGAGGTATTCAACTCGGCATCGCCCGACGGCGCACCGATGACCAACGGCACTGTGAAGTCGCAGGACGTTCCGATGCACAATTTCAGTCAGTCCGTCTGCATAGATATACCGCCTTTCGCCTGCTTGTATTTTGAGGTGAAAAAGGACGAAGAAAAGCCTGACAGCGTAAAGAAGGCGGACGAAGAGAAAAAGTCTGCCGACAATAAAAAGTCAGCGGCAGACAAAAAGGCTGAAACAGCCGAAGAATAAAGACAACTCACACCCCCGCACCGATAACGGCGGGGCGTGAAGAAATATAGTAAGAAAATAATAATTTGGTGGGTGAAAATTTTATGTTCAACAAAAAAGAATGTGTGGCTATGCTTCTGGCAGGCGGTCAGGGCAGCAGACTTTACGCCCTGACTCAGGACGTTGCAAAGCCCGCAGTGCCTTTCGGCGCAAAGTACCGTATCATCGATTTTCCTCTGTCTAACTGCATAAATTCAGGTATAGACACAGTGGGCGTGCTGACCCAGTATCAGCCGCTGGTGCTGAATGAATACATCGGCAACGGTCAGCCCTGGGACCTCGACCGCATACACGGCGGTGTTCATGTACTGCCCCCATATCAGAAAGCAACGGGTGCTGACTGGTATTCGGGTACAGCAAACGCCATATATCAGAATATCGGCTTCATCGACAGATATGACCCCGAATACGTAGTAGTGCTTTCGGGCGACCACATATACAAGATGGACTACAATAAGATGCTGGAATTCCACAAGTCAAAGAAAGCCGCCGCTACCATCGCGGTGCTTGATGTGCCTAAGGAAGAAGCGAGCCGTTTCGGTATAATGATAACCGATGATGACGACAATATCATCGACTTTGAGGAAAAGCCGAAGGTGCCCAGATCTACTCTTGCTTCGATGGGTATATACATCTTCACATGGGAGAAACTGCGTGCTTACCTCATCGCCAATGAAGAAGACGAAACTGCTTCAAAGGACTTCGGCAAGAACATAATCCCCGATATGCGCGAAGCAGGCGAAAAGCTGGTGGCTTACAGATTTGACGGCTACTGGAAGGATGTTGGTACCATAGAGTCGCTGTGGGAAGCGAACATGGATCTTATAAATCCAAATATCCCGATAGACCTCTATGACCCCAACTGGAAGATATATTCCAGAAACCCTGTATACCCGCCCCAGAGTATAGGCAAGAACGCTCAGGTGCAGAACTCTATGGTAACTGAGGGCTGTGTCATTGACGGTTCTGTTGAGTTCTCAATGATATCCGACGGCGTTATCGTCGAAGAGGGTGCTGTTATATATGACTCGATACTGATGCCCGGCGCAGTCGTAAAGAAAGGCGCTAAAGTAGAATATGCGATAGTCGGCGAAAACTCTGTGATAGGAGAGAACTGCCAGATAGGTGCCCGCCCCGAAACTATCGAGGACAAGGACAGCTGGGGCGTTGCTGTCGTGGGTCATAACCTGACCATCTCTGACGGAAGCAACGTTCTGCCAAAAGCAATAATCTACGAAGATATGTAAGAAAGGACCGAGTAAAATGGAAGTTAATATGGGTAATGTACTGGGTCTTGTTTTCGCTAACATGCACGACACGACTCTTGGCGATATGACAAAGAACAGGACTATGGGTTCTGTAATGTTCGGCGGCAGATACCGCCTGATAGATTTCCCCCTCTCTAATATGGTAAACAGCGGCATCTCTGAGGTCGGTGTAATAACCAAGTCCAATTATCAGTCACTTCTCGATCATCTGGGCAGTGCAAGAGAGTGGGACCTCGCAAGAAAGAAGGGCGGTCTTTACATACTGCCTCCTTTCGGCAACGTTGAAAGCACCCTCTACAGAGGCAGGATAGAAGCTATCTACGGCGCGATGAACTTCATCTCGCATTCTACCGCGAAGTATATAGTTCTCACCGACTGCGATGTTATCACCAACATCGACTACAAGCCGATAGTTGCAAAGCATATCGAGAGCGGCGCTGATATCACCGTTGTATCTCACACAGGTCCGTATACCTCTGATGACCTGAAAACCGCAACTGTGCTGAACACCAACGAAGAGGGTCAGGTCACAAGCGTGCTGATACAGCCCGAACTCAGCGGCACATGCACATGCAGTCTTAACATGTTCGTTATGAGCATGGAATTTATGGTGGATATGATAAAGGACTCCATTGCAAGGGGCAAGGTGTCTTTCGAGAAGGATATACTTCAGGAGAGATGCAGTGAACTGAAAATAATGGCTTACGAATACAAGTACTATTTCAGCAAGCTGAATTCCACCGATACATATTTCAAGGCAAACATGGATATACTCGACCCTGAGAACGCAAGAAAGCTGTTCGTTCCCAAAAGGTCTATCTACACAAAGGTCAGCGATAATGCACCTGCAAAGTATGACCTCGACTGCATAGTAAAGAACTCGCTGGTGGCTGACGGCTGCATAATCGAGGGCGAAGTGGAGAACTGCGTGCTGTTCAGGGGCGTAAAGATAGGCAAGGGCGCAAAGCTGAAAAACTGCATACTCGGTCAGGGCACTGTGGTAGGCGACGGCGCACAGATGAACTATGTCATAACCGACAAGGACGTTACCGTTGCACCAAAGCATGTGCTGACAAGTTCCGCCGAATATCAGATGTACGTTTCGAAGGGCGCTACCGTCTGATATGCCGATATAAAGCGGCAGGGTATGACACACGATGCCGTTTTGCTGAGGCGTTTGGCGAAAGCATAAAGAATTATGACTATCCCGCTGATATACCCGTTTCGGGGGAAAGATACAAAAACATCAATTATTCGTTTTTATCCCGAATTTACGTTGTTACGCGGATAGCCGCATAAAGAATTTATGCCGCACAGTGCCCGTCGGCGGCGCTGTGCGGTTTTTATCAATATCGGTCACGCCGCCTGTTTATGCGGCTGACTTTATCTACCAAAAAGGATGGTGATACTATGAAAATACTTTACACTGCAAGTGAGGGTCTGCCTTATGTGGCTTCGGGCGGACTGGCTGATGTTGCAGGTTCACTGCCTGCCGCACTGAACGCACTGGGGCAGGACTGCCGCGTTGTTCTGCCGATGTACAGTTCCATCAGGCAGGAACTCAAAGACAGGCTGAACTACGTGACCAATTTCACCGTACCCGTTGCATGGCGCAACCAGTACTGCGGAGTTTTCGTGGGCGTTGAGAACGGCGTTACATACTACCTGCTGGATAACGAATATTACTTCGCAAGAAACGGTCTGTACGGCTTCTATGACGATGCCGAGAGATATATCTTCTTCTCGCGGGCAGTGCTTGAACTGCTTAAATTCATCGACTTCAAGCCCGATGTCATAAATGCAAACGACTGGCAGACGGCACTTGTGCCTGTATACTACGATATATTCTACCGCTACCAGCCTGGCTATGAGGATATAAAGACCGTGTTCACGATACACAACATTCAGTATCAGGGTCAGTACGGGCTTGAAATTATCGGTGACCTTATAGGCATACCGCTGTATCACACAAATCTGCTGAGTTATGACGGCGATGTGAACTTCCTCAAAGCCGCCATTGAAGTCAGCGACAGGGTAACAACAGTTTCACCCAGCTACGCATGGGAGATACTCGACCCCTGGTACTCGCATTCCCTTGACAGGGAACTGGTACACCAGCAGTATAAACTCAGCGGTATCTTAAACGGCATATCCCAGACAATTTACGACCCCGCCACCGACAAGAACATCGCCAAAAACTACAGCCTTGCCGATAAATCGGGCAAAGCAGTCTGTAAGCGTGCCCTTGAAAATGAACTGGGCATGTCCACAGGCAAAGAACCCATCATCGGCATAGTCACAAGGTTCGTTTCCCACAAGGGTCTTGACCTTATAAAATATGTGTTCGAGGATATGATAAGGCTGGGCTACAAGTTCGCGATACTCGGTTCGGGCGAAAAGATATACGAAGATTTCTTCACCGAGATGCACTACCGCTACCCCGACAGAGTCGGTCTGCGGCTGGGATTTGTACCTGAACTTTCGCGCCGCGTATATGCAGGCGCAGACATGTTCCTCATGCCGTCACAGAGCGAACCATGCGGTCTTGCACAGATGATAGCCCTGCGATACGGCACTATCCCGATAGTCCGTGAAACAGGCGGTCTGCGCGACACCATCAGAGATGCGGGCGGCGAGAACGGCAACGGCTTCACCTTCAAGACCTACAACGCACAGGATATGCTCGATGCGACAATACGCGCAAGGGCATGCTACGATGACAAGATGCGCTGGGGCAGACTGGTGAACAACGCCTTTAAACAGGATTTCAGCTGGGAACGCTCAGCTAAGGAGTATATCAGACTTTACGAAGATATCTGATATCATACAGGAAGACTTGCGGGTCTTCCTGTTTTTATTCTGATAAAACGCACAGATCTGTCTGAACACTGGCAATTTTTATCAGCTTTGCCGAATTTGAGTCAGATTTTTCTACAATTACGTGAAAACATAACGGCAAAAAAAGACTTGTAATTATCAATTAGATGTGATATAATAAAGTTGTAAGTACAATTTAGGAGGACTTACTATGGATAATTTCCGCGAAGACTGGCAGACGATGCCTGATGAAGACCTGCGCGACATATACCGCAAAAAACTGAGAGCGCATAAGCGGCTGGGCACGATAGCTTTTGCGCCGCTTCTGCCTGCACTGCTGGTATACGGCTTTATGGGCTGGACGGGCTTCTTCATTTTTGAGATCAGCGGCTTCAACAAGGGCAACATGGATTTCGCTGTGGGACGGGCTTTCTACTATGTCGGGCTGGCAGTCAGCAGTGCGCTGATACGCACCGTAAGTTATAAACACCGCTGGATGATATTCCTGCCCGTCGTGATCTCGATATTATTCGTGTCCGTACTTTTCGGTGAATTTTCCATAGAACCTGTAATAATGCTGGGCTATCTGGGCTATGCCTATTACAGATCGGGCGAACTTCTGACCGACCTTGATTTTCTGCGGGGTCTGCCGCGCTTTCCGTTCGACTATCACAGCGCACAGCGCGACGTGCGCAATATGGGTATGAAAAAAGCCGCAGACACGCTGGAACTTTCGTCAGGGCGGGCTGTATCGACAAATTTTGAGGATATATTCACCTCAGACCACCCCGAACTGATAGCTTCGCCGCCCGATAAAAAGGACGACTACTTCCAGCAGAAAAAAATGAAGTACAAATGGTGACCGTAAAGATCTGACCGCAAAGGAGAATTGACATGACAACTAAGGAAATGATAGAACAGGGCAAAACATATCTCGGCATCGAGTTCGGTTCGACCCGCATCAAGGCTTGCCTTGTTGACGAGAGTTTAGCGCCGATAGCAGGCGGCTCTCACAGCTGGGAAAACCGCCTTGACAACGGCGTATGGACATACACCCGCGATGACATCATCACAGGGCTTAGGCACTGCTATGCCGAACTGAAAAAAGATGTTACAGACAAATTCGGCGTTACCCTCACGACTTTCGGCGGCATGGGAATATCTGCCATGATGCACGGATATCTCGCCTTTGATGAGAATGATGAACTTCTTGTGCCTTTCAGGACATGGCGCAATACCATGACAGGCGAAGCCGCCGCAAAGCTGACTGAACTGTTCGGCTTCAATATCCCCGAAAGATGGAGCATCGCACACCTCTATCAGGCTATTCTCAGCAAAGAGAGTCATGTTGGCAGTATCGCCCACCTGAACACACTTGCAGGCTTCGTTCATTTCCTGCTGACAGGCGAAAGAACGCTGGGCGTGGGTGACGCTTCGGGCATGTTCCCCATTGAGGGCGGTGACCACTACAACACCGCCATGCTGGAGAAGTTTGCCGCGCTGCCCGAAACTGCCGTACTCAGCAGGTCACTCAGCGAGATACTGCCCGCAGTGGCGCAGGCAGGCGACAAGTGCGGCACACTTACCGAAGCCGGCGCGAAACTCCTCGACCCCGCAGGCGACCTCAAGGCAGGCGTTCTCTTTGCACCGCCCGAAGGTGATGCAGGCACAGGCATGACCGCCACCAACGCTGTCCGCAAGGGTACAGGCAACGTTTCCGCAGGTACAAGCATCTTCTCGATGATAGTCCTCGAAAAGCCAATGAAAGGTCACTATCCCCAGATAGATGTGGTCACCACCCCGGACGGCGCAGATGTGGCTATGGTACACTGCAACAACTGCTGCGGCGAACTGGATAAGTGGGTAAACATGTTCATCGAATTTTCCAAGCTGGCAGGCAGTCCCGTTGATGTTTCCGATGCTTATGAGATACTCTACAAAAACGCCCTCAACGGAGCGCCCGACTGCGGCGGCGTGGTGGGCTACAACACCATTTCGGGCGAACCTGTTGTTGGTCTTGGCGCGGGCAGACCCGCATACTACCGTCAGTCGGACAGCGCTATGCCGCTGGCAGACTTCTTCCGCGCCGAACTCTACGGCGCTATGGCGGCGCTCAAAGCGGGCAACGATATACTGTTTGAGAAAGAAGCTGTTCAGCCCAAAAGCATCACAGGTCACGGCGGACTTTTCAAAGTCAAAGGCGTTGCACAGCAGTTCCTTGCAGATGCACTGGGCAGTGATGTCAGCGTAATGTCCACCGCAGGCGAGGGCGGCGCATGGGGCATGGCTCTCCTTGCGGCTTACACCTGCGAAAAGCAGTCCGAAACACTTGCCGACTGGCTTGAAAACCGCGCATTCGCAGGTATGGAGAAGTCCACCGTCAGTGCAGACAAGGCAGGTTCTGAGGGCTGGAAGCAGTACATGAAGAACTACTCCGCAGGCATACCCGCCGCTAAGATATTGGGCGGGATATGACAAGCGGAAGAGATAAGGTATTCGGCTTTGTCAAAAAAGAATATGACACCGACCCCGAATACCTCTGGGAGGGCGACTTCGACACCGCAGTGTTCCGCCATAAAGATACTAAGAAATGGTTCGGTATAATCATGCAGGTCAAGCGCTCGACTCTCGGCATAGAAGGCGAGGGCACAGCCGATGTGCTGAATGTCAAGTGTGACCCTCTGCTGGTGGATATACTTGTGCAGAAACAGGGTTTCATGCTGGCATACCACATGAACAAGCGCCTCTGGATAAGCATTCTGCCCGATGAAGTGACCGACTTTGCCGAAGTCTGCTCGCTGATAGACCAAAGCTACAAGCTGACCGACAAGAAGCCCAAAACAAAATCATCGAAAGGAAAATGAAAATGTTAGAAGAACTCAAACAGAAAGTCCTTGAAGCAAACCTGCTTCTCCCGAAATACGGTCTTGTGAAATTCACATGGGGCAATGTTTCCGAGATAGACCGCGCCAGCGGACTGGTAGTCATCAAGCCGTCGGGCGTTGAGTATGACGGCATGAAAGCTGAAGATATGGTGGTCGTTGACCTTGACGGCAACGTGGTAGAAGGTCACTACAAGCCCTCCAGCGACACACCCACACATCTTGAACTCTACAAGGCTTTCCCCGAAGTGGGCGGCATCGTACACACCCACAGCAAGTGGGCTGCCAGCTTCGCGCAGGCAGGCAAGGGCGTTATCCCCTACGGCACAACTCAGGGCGACTACTTCTACGGCGAGATACCCTGCACCCGCAAGATGACCCCCGAAGAGATAGCAGGCGAGTACGAAAAGGAAACAGGCACAGTCATCATCGAAGCATTCAAGGGCATCGACCCCATGTCTATCCCCGCAGTACTCGTCCACAGTCACGGACCTTTCACATGGGGCAAGGACGCATTCGATGCAGTGCATAACTCGGTAGTGCTGGAAGAAGCCGCATTCATGAACTTCCACACCGTTATGCTCAATCCCGGAATCGCCCCCATACAGCAGGAACTTCTCGACAAGCACTACCTGCGCAAACACGGCAAAAACGCCTACTACGGGCAGAATTAATTCATAATTCTTAATTCATAATTCATAATTGTTGACATGGACGCGGGTATCGCGTTTTGACGGTCACATTTTATGACAAAGAAAGCACCTGTTCTTTGTGTGGAACAGGTGCTTTTACTTCGGCACAAAAATGCGCTCACGGAAGATCTCCGTGAGCGCTCTTTTTCGATAAAACGGCAAAGCAATAATGCCTGCCAATAATTATGAATTCTGCATTATGAATTATGAATTACATTTTCGCTCTGTCTTTGGCACGCTGAGTGTTGCTCAGTGTTCTCTTTCTGATGCGTATGCTCTTGGGTGTTACCTCCAGCAGTTCGTCATCGGCAAGGAATTCCAGCGCATCTTCCAGCGACATGTTTCTCGGCGGTATCAGTCTGAGTGCATCGTCCGAACCGCTGGCGCGGGTATTGGTCAAGTGCTTCTTCTTGCAGACATTTACCACAAGGTCTTCCGACTTGGGTGATGCACCGACTACCATGCCCTCATATACCTGAGTGCCCGCAGTGATGAACAGTTCGCCGCGCTCCTGAGCATTGTACAGACCGTAAGTGACAGCTTCGCCTGTTTCAAATGCAACCAGCGAACCCTGCGCTCTCTTGGGAATGTCGCCCTTGTAAGGCTCATAGCCCTCAAATACCGAACTCATGATGCCCTCGCCCTTAGTGTCGGTCAGGAATTCGCTCTTGTAGCCGAACAGACCTCTTGCAGGTATCAGGAATTCAAGTCGCATTCTGCTGCCGATGGGGTTCATAGCCTGTAACTCACCCTTGCGGCTTCCCAGCTTCTCCATTACAGAACCCACTGCATCTTCGGGAACATCTATAACGACTCTCTCGATAGGCTCATTCAGCTGACCATCTATCTCGCGGTAAAGCACGCGGGGTGTGGAAACGCCCAGTTCATAGCCTTCTCTTCTCATGTTTTCGATGAGGATAGAAAGGTGCATCTCACCTCTGCCCGCTACGCGGTAGGTATCAGCATTGTCAGTTTCGGAAACTCTCAGCGAAACGTCCTTCAGCAGTTCCTTGAACAGCCTGTCACGGATATGTCTTGTGGTGACGAACTTGCCCTCTCTGCCCGCAAAAGGCGAGTTGTTTACCGAGAATGTCATCTCAACGGTAGGTTCGCTTATCTTCACGAAAGGCAGAGCCTCAAACTTGCCGAACTCGCATATCGTATCACCGATGGTGATGTTCTCTATACCGCTTATGCAGACGATGTCACCAGCCTTAGCCTCGTTGACAGGCACTCTGTTCAGACCCTCTATCTGATACATGGTAACTATCTTGCCGCGATACTCCTGCTTGGTGTTGTGGTAGTCACCGATAGTAACGTCCTGATTTACCTTCATGACACCGCGCTCGATGCGTCCTATCGCGATCCTGCCCACATACTCGTTATAGTCAATGGCAGATACAAGATACTGCATGCCGCCCTCGTCCTCTACCTCAGGTGCGGGCACGTAGTCGAGTATCATATCGAACAGAGGTGTCATGTCAGTGCCGCCGTCCATCGTCAGCGAAGCTGTACCATCTCTGCCCGAGCAGAACAGTACAGGGCTGTCAAGCTGTTCATCGGTAGCATCAAGGTCAAGCAGAAGTTCCAGCACTTCCTCAACGACCTCTTTAAGACGCGCATCGGGTCTGTCTATCTTGTTTACGACAATGATTATCTTGTGACCCAGTTCAAGCGCCTTCTGTAAAACGAAACGTGTCTGGGGCATGGGACCCTCAGCCGCATCTACCAGAAGCAGAACACCGTTGACCATCTTAAGTACGCGCTCTACCTCGCCGCCGAAGTCAGCGTGACCGGGAGTGTCGATGACGTTTATCTTAACGTCCTTGTACTTGATGGAAGTATTCTTCGCAAGGATAGTTATACCTCTCTCACGCTCGATGTCGTTGGAGTCCATAACGCGCTCTTCAACAGCCTGATTTTCTCTGAAAGTGCCGCTCTGTCTGAGCATCTGGTCAACGAGAGTGGTCTTGCCGTGATCGACATGGGCGATGATAGCCACATTTCTGAGGTCTTCTCTGATCATTTTCTCTTCCTCCAATTTTACTGAAGTTTATTACTTTACGTTTACAATTGTTTAAACAACGCCTATCTTACATAATTCGGGGAGTATAATCGCGTTTCATAAAGTGCAATTTAACGAACTGCCCCCAACAGCAAAATAACCCTGCGCTTAGCGCAAGGTCACTTTAGACAATATATTATAGCATATTTTGTAAGAAATGTCAAGCGCGAATAATAAAATTATCGTTATCCCGCTGTACACCACAAAAACGGCATTCTTGCAAAACTTAAGGTGGTTGACGTATGGTGCTCAATTATTCTTTCATTTACCGCATTTTCAGACGGCGTGCCAAAGGGATAGTCATAAAAAAATCATATGAATATCCACGCTTTCAAAAAGTTCCGATTTTCCTAAATTTTTATTGACTTTTTATTAACCGTGTGATATAATGGTGAAAAGCTGTTGAGGTTTTGCATTTATATGTAAAAAATTATGTTAAAATCGACCAATTCATCAAAAAATGCAGGACCACGCTTAATATCACGCGATACAAATTAATTTCTAAGGAGGAATCAACCATGCAGACCAAGCGAAAAACCTTTGGCAAACGCACCCTGAGCGCCGCACTTTCGGCAGCGATGGTGCTTTCGGCAGTACCCGCATCGGTGTTCACCGCAAATGCGGCTGTAGGTATCTACTTTACCACACCGCCGCTGAACAACTGCTACACTGACAAGCTGCCCACCGTTCTGTGGGAGTACAATGCCACAAACATTTGGGCAGATGCCTACATCTATCAGGTGTCGGACAAGAACGGCAGCAATCCCGTACAGATCACGAAGATAGGTCCTGCCAGCTTCAAGACCGCTTCATGGTATGTCGATGACTACGCACAGCTGGGGCACTACTATCAGGTGTGGCTGAAAGATACCAAATCGTCAGATGTTGTCAAGAGCAGCACTTTCTACCTGGATACCGCCCCGAAGATAACTTCTCAGATGAAGGACTACTATCTCGGTTCGGGCGATGAGCCGACCTACGGCATAAACTTCCCCGCCGCCAAGACCGAACTTTACGGCGGCTTTACCCATCTCAAGACCTACGATGACTATGGCGATGACTGGAATGTTCTGAGCAATATCAGCAGACGCGGTCCTATCTACAAAGACGAAGATTTCGGTGAACCCGACAACCATGTGACCTATACTTTCAGGTCGTACTATACCCCCACAAAGTATGTTGAGACCGAGCCTTTCCACGTATTTCAGGCTGAGATAGAAGAACAGCCCGAAGATGCTGTCATCTACAACATGTCACCAAACGGCACTACCGCCACAGCAAACTTCCCCATCAAGGGTGTAAGACTTGTCACCAACTGGAGCACGAAAGAACTTGATACGAGCAGGTACGTGCTTTCCGAAGACGGCAGGTCGGTCAAGGTAAAGTTCTCGCAGGCTGATGCGAACATATCCAACAAATATTGGCTGGAACTGAAATACGGCTCAAAAGACACCGCATGGGTCAAAACAGATGAATTCCGCTGCTATGCCGATACTTTCGAGTACACGCTCCAGCCGCAGGACGTTCTGGTAAAGGAAAGCGAGGTGGGCTCAGTCGAACATGCTGTTGAATGCTCCGACTACAACATCTGCCCCGAATACGAAGAAGTACTGGCTGACGGCGAAGTTATAGACTACTGCGAAGGCGATTACTTTTACATTTATAATGTAGATACATCACTTGCGGGCAAAGAACTCAAATTCAGGACTTACTATCCCTCATGGAACGATGAATTCGAGAAGAACTATTCCGACTATATCGAGTCAGATGTGTTCCATGTTCGCGGAATGGCTAATGTCAACTTCATGGTACAGCCCATTGATGTTGACCTGCCCGAAGATGGTTCGGAAGGTCTTGCCACCTGCGCAGTTGACTTCGAGCCACGCGGCGCAGTCCTCTACAAAGGCGAAGAAAAGATAAGCGATAAGTGTACATGGACATTCGAGGGCGGCTCTGCTGTCATAAACTGCCCCGTTACAGCCGACATGAAGGGCGATGGCATCAAGTTCAGGGTATACTACGGCGATGACGGCGAGTATATCGACTCTGATACTTTCGCGGTGACTCAGTATAAGATCACATCACAGCCGGGCAGCGAGATCTACCTGTACCGAAATACCAACACCCGCGAACTGGTATACGAAACGAACTTCCCTGTAGATACCGCTAAGGTAATGGACTACTGGAACAACACCACATACTCAGATGCGGTCATAAAGATAGAAAATACCGAAGACAAGGGCAAGGTGACATTCACCGCCAACAGCGACTTCGAGTATAAGACCGTTTACCTGTCGATCCGTCCGAAGGGCAGCGGGAATGCTCTGAAAACAGCGGCTACCGACATCTATCCCGCATTTGACCCCGATTTCTATGAACTGCCTGAAAGCATAGTTTTCCCCGATGATGTCAATGAAGTATCCGTAAAGTTCGGCTGTGAATTTGAATTTACCGACTATGAGCTTTACGCAGACGGCAAACTCGCGGAAAGCTACCACTGCGACCCTGTCATCTTCAATTATGTCAACATCACAAGAGATATCGCAGGCAAGGACCTTGTGCTGAAAGTCACCGTACCTGCCAGCGAAGCCAGAGGCACCCCCGAAGAATACCTTGAAAGCCCTGTTTTCAAGGCAGTACTTCCCGACAGCAGCCACAAGTTCTCGATGCAGCCTAACGATATGGATATAACTTCGGGCGACCTGCATCACCTGACATGGAACACCAACTTTACACCTGTAAAAATTGAAGTCACCACAAATCTGACATACCCCTACTACACACTTCCAGACCCCACACAGAAGAGCCTTGACTATATCTTCTGGTACAGCAATTCCTTTGACAGCGATAGCTACCGCCTGAAAGCATATTACGGCGAGGGTGATCTGGATTATGTCTACAGCGACACATTCAAGTCAGTCAGACCTGCTTTCTCGGTAGAACCGATGGGCGGCTACGCACCCACAGGCGAGAACCTGAAGATCGAATGGGATACCAACTTCAATCCCGTCAAGCAGGAACTCTGGGCTGACAACGCATTCGTAAAAGAACTGAAAGCAGATGCAAAGTCTGTAGAACTGGACGGCATCGGCGTGAACAACTATCAGATAGTTTCTTACTATGACGATGACGAGAACAGCGCAGTGTTCAGCGCGTATTTCTTCGTCAAGCTGACAAATGCGCCTGTCTACAAGCTGAAAGCCAACAAAGATGTGATTTTCTATAACTCCGACGGCTATTATACCTCCTCTGCCATAGAGGGCGAAACTGTTGAGGTACTCTTCGTTGGTTCCTATGAAGATTTCGGAAGCTGGGGTTCAAAAGGCGGCAATGTCAATTTCGATGACCCCGAAAATGATTACACACACTTCACCATGCCCGCAGGCGATGTTGAGATAATCATCAACAAGCCGAAAGCACAGGGTCTTAAGGGCGATGTCAACGGCGACGGCAAGATAAATGTCACCGATGTATCAAAGGCAGCCGCCCATGTAAAGAACATAAAGAGCCTTGACTCCGATGCTGTATCACGCGCTGATGTAAACGATGACGGCAAAATAAACATCACCGATGTTTCAAAGATAGCCGCACACGTAAAGGGCGTCAAGACCCTGCATTAAATAATGATTTTCCGATATCCCGCAGACTGCATGCCTGCGGGATATCTCTTTCTGCCTGAACTGCCGCAAAAAAGCTGTCAGCAGTATCAACGGCGCGGCACAGCAGATGTTCACCCGTGAAAATGAAAATATTGTGAAATCGGTGGAATTTTTTACAGTTATGTGTTATACTATAAGTTGGTATATTTTCATCTGTCAACTAATTTTAAACAGGCTTTCCGCGAAAAGTCTATAGAACGGAGAATGTAAATGGCAGTAAATTATAATAAAACGGAGATAGGCAAGGGCATCACCCTCACCCGCATCACCGACCCCAAGTATAAGGCGAATATTATCCGTGTAAGATTCATCACACCGATAGTCCCCGATGATCTGGGCGTGAATGTACTGCTCACTTCACTGCTGGTGACTTCAAACTCGCAGTACAAGTCGAGAAGTGAACTTTCAAAGAAGTTTCTGGGACTGTACGGTACTTCCATCGGCGCGGTTTCGGCTAATGTCAGCGACTATCAGTCGGTGGGCATGACCATAAGCGCCATACGCGACCGCTTCACCATCGGCGGCGAAGTCATCTCGGAAGAAGCTGTGAAACAGCTGATAAAATGTATCTTCGAGCCTGACCTCACCGACGGAAAGTTCAACGAGAACTACTTTCGCCTGAGAAAGCAGGAACTTCTCGACAACATAGCCGCCGCAGTCAATGACAAGCGCGGCTACGCATATATGAAAGCGAAAGAAGTCATCTACGCGGGCGAACCTGCGGCGGTATCCGATATGGGCACTGCCGAGCGTGCAGCCGCCATAACTCAGGAAGACCTGCTGAGACAGTACAGTTTCCTGCTGAAACATGCCGCCATAGATATAACCGTGTGCGGCGGCGGTGAGATAGACAGCGCAGTAAAACTGCTGACAGATGCTTTTGCAAAAGTCGAAAGGGGCGATGTGCCGCAGATAGACTATCTCAAAGCATCACCTGTCAAGGAAAAGCTGTGCGTAAAGGAAGAGCCTATGAACATAAACCAGAGCAAAATGTTCATGGCGTACAAGACCGATTATCCGAATATATACGCCAACAAGCTGATGGACTGCATACTGGGCGGCTCGGCATTCTCAAAGCTGTTCATGAACGTGCGCGAGAAACTTTCGCTGTGCTATTACTGTGACAGCTATTTCAGCGACCTCAAAAACGTGATGATGATAGAAAGCGGCGTTGATACAGCCAATATCGAAAAGGCACAGCAGGCTGTAGCCGCCGAACTGAAAGCCATGCAGAACGGCGATTTCACCGATGAAGAGATGGAAAATGCAAAACTGTATATATGCAGCGGCTTCATGTCCAACTACGACTCGGAATGGGATATCGGTGCATGGTACAGGGTGCAGGATACACGCGGCACCGCCTACACCCCCGAAGAATGCTGCGCACTTATAAATGCTGTGACAAGGGAACAGATAATCGAAAGTGCAAAAAGCATGAAGCCCGATACGATATTCATTCTTAAGGCGGAGGGAGGCAGCGATGATGAATAAGGAAATTATCAGAAGTGAACGTTTCGGTGAGCAGTATTCGCTGATACACCATCCCTCAGGACTTGATGTGCTGGTATGGAAGATGGATAACTATTCCACCACCGAAGCGATGTTCGCCACAAAGTACGGCTCTATCAATACATGCTTCAAGACTGCCAAAACAGGCGACTTCATCGAAGTCCCCGAAGGCATCGCACACTACCTCGAACACAAGCTGTTTGAGAACGAGGACACCGATGTGTTCGACCTTTACGCCGCTACAGGCGCATCGGGCAATGCTTTCACCACTTTCCATGAAACAGCCTACACATTCAGCACAGCCCGCAACTGGGACAAGGCGCTGGAAATACTCCTCGACTTTGTGCAGAAGCCCTATTTCACACAGGAAAATGTGGATAAAGAACAAGGCATAATCGCACAGGAGATAAAAATGGGCGAAGACTCGCCCTACCGCAGCTGCTACTTCAACCTGCTGAAAGCGCTGTATAAGGAACACCCCGTAAAAATAGACATCGCAGGCACAGTAGAGTCGATCGCTAAGATAACCCCCGAACTGCTTTACGACTGCTATTACACTTTCTACAATCTTCACAACATGGTGCTGTCCATCGCGGGCAATGTTGATGAAGACAAGGTCATCGAGATATGCGACAAGCTGTTGAAGCCCGCAGAAGACCTTAAACTCGAATGCCGCTTCCCCGAAGAGGGTCACGGCGTTGCACAAAAGCGCATCACAGGTAAATTCCCTGTTGGTCTGCCGCTGTTCGATATCGGCTTCAAAAGCAAGCCCTGCGGCGGCATAGAACTTGAAAAGCGCGCCTGCATAGCAAAGACCATACTCCAGCTGGTGGCAGGTACTTCATCACCGCTGTACCAGCAGATGTTCGAGGACGGTCTGATAAATTCACAGTTCGGCTACAGCACCTTCAACGCAGTTGACAGCTATTTCGCCTGCATAATATCGGGCGAGTCGAAAGACCCCGACGAAGTCTACAGGCGTATAATCGCTGAACTTGACCGCGTACAGCGCGAAGGCTTTGACAAGGAGAACTTCGAGATAATCAAAAAGTCGCGCTACGGCTCGATGGTAAGGACTCTCGGAAGTGTCGAGGGCATCGCAGATTCGATGACCGAAAGCTACTTCAACGGCACTACCGTGTTTGACGAGGCAGAAGTGCTGGCAGAAATGACCATCGAGGACTGCATGGCGGCGGTGAGCGAACTGTTTAACGAGGAAAATTCGGCTATATCCATAATAGAGCCTGTAAAGGAGTAAATGAAAAATGAACATGAATGTGATGACTGCCCTGACAGCCCTCGCGGAGGACACAGCCGCAGTCAGAGAAAAGCTGAGGGCAAATCCCGATAAGGTGTATTTCCCGAATTTCGGCGGCGGCGATAATATTCTCAAAGAGGGCATCAGCATCGACCGCGTGGCGTTCACGGTACCCGGACTGAACTTCACGGTATACTGGTACGGACTGCTGATAGGCATCGGCATGCTGCTGGCAATAATCTACGGCTTCAGAAAAATGCGTCCCTGCGGCATCGACCCCGACAGGGCGACCGACTCGGTGATAAGCGGCATTATCGGCGCTATCATCGGTGCAAGGCTCTACTATATCATATTCAATACAGAGGGCATGAAGCTGACCGACTTTTTCAAGATACGCGACGGCGGTCTTGCCATCTACGGCGGACTTATCGGTGCGATACTGGTGGGCGGCATCGTCACTAAGCTGAGAGGTCTGCGGCTTTCCGCCATGCTGGATGTCACAGCACCCTGTTTCCTGATAGGTCAGTGCATCGGCAGATGGGGCAATTTCTTCAATCAGGAGGCTTTCGGCGCAAACACCGACAAACCCTGGGGCATGCTGTCATGGAAGACTGCCGCCTATATCAGCGACCATTATGACACCCTCACCGATGTTGACGCTTTCAAGCCGATACACCCATGCTTTTTGTATGAGTCGCTCTGGTGCCTGCTGGGATTTGTGCTTCTGCACCTATACTTCAAGCACCGCAAGTTCGACGGCGAGATATTCCTCATGTACACATTCTGGTACGGTCTGGGCAGGTTCTTCATAGAAGGTCTGAGAACTGACTCGCTCTATCTGGGTCATATAAGAGTTTCCCAGCTGGTGGCAGGCACATGCGTTGTCGCATCTGTCATACTGTGGATAGTTTTCAGAAGTTCAGTAAAGCGTTCGGACAGCTACAAGTTCTTCTGCGAAACGGAAGTTTCCAAAGCACAGCTGGCAGAATACACCGAGTATGAAGATATGCAGAAGGAAAAGAAAGAACTGAAAAAGAAGATAGACGAAGCCAAGCACAAGGGCGAGAGTTTTGCGGAACTTGAAAAGGAATACGAGAAAAAGTTCGGCAAGGAAGCTGTGAAAGCCAAAAAGCAGGCACTCAAAGATGCCGCAAGCAAAGACAAGGAAAAGGCTGAAAAGCCCGATGACGGCTACAAGTCGATACTCGCAGATGACGAGGACGAAAAGGAAAATAATGACTGACTCCCTCAGTACGCCGAATAGCGGCGCTCAGGCAGGACAGCCAAAAACGACATAAACAGGAGGTAAATGAAAATGGCAAACATTATTGACGGCAAGGCGGTATCCGCACAGGTCAAGGAAGAGATCAGGCAGGAGGTCGAGGCGCTGAAAGCTAAGGGCGTTGAGATAGGTCTGGCAGTGGTGATAGTGGGCGATGACCCCGCATCACAGGTGTATGTAAAAAATAAGGAGAAGGCTTGTGAAACTGTAGGCTTCAATTCCTACAAGTACGCTCTGCCCGCTGAAACTACCGAAGAAGAACTGCTGGCACTGGTAGACAAGCTGAACAAGGACGACAAAGTTGACGGCATACTGGTACAGCTTCCTCTGCCCAAGCACCTCGATGACAAGATAATCATAAACAACATACGCCCCGACAAGGACGTTGACGCTTTCCACCCCGTAAACGTGGGCAAGATAATGATAGGCGATTACAGCTTCCTGCCCTGCACACCTGCGGGCGTTATGGAACTTATCAAATCCACCGGCACAGATGTTGCAGGCAAGGAATGCGTTGTCATCGGCAGAAGCAACATCGTGGGCAAGCCTCAGGCTATGCTCCTGCTCCATCAGAACGGCACTGTTACCATCACCCACTCAAAGACAAAGAACCTCAAGGAAGTCTGCGCAAGGGCTGACATTCTCGTGGCGGCAGTCGGCAGGGCTAAGATGGTCACCGCTGACTACATCAAGGAAGGCGCTGTTGTCATAGATGTCGGCATGAACCGCGATGAGAACGGCAAGCTGTGCGGCGATGTTGACTTTGAGGACTGCAAGGAGAAAGCAGGCTACATCACCCCCGTTCCCGGCGGCGTAGGTCCTATGACCATAGCTATGCTGATGAAGAACACCCTCACAGCAGGCAAGGAGCATCACGGCATCTGACAGTCGGCTCAACGCTCAACGATAAAATATCAGAGAAGAAAGGGCTTTGCAGTCCTTTCTTCTTTTTTTGCGTGATATTTGACGGTGCGGGCGGCGCGGAAATGCTTGTTATGCCATAATACATCGCGGCGGTCGGGGTGGTGGACGCTGTTTATTTTTCTTTTGGCGCACAGCATGTCACTTTTTTTGTAAATGACAAAAAAGTGCTTTACTTTTGGGGCGAGATGTGTTATAATAACTATTGTATATACAGGCGTATTTGTCGCCTGACAGAAAGGAGATCTGTATGGCGGGAGGGATATTTGACTCGCACTGTCATTACGATGACCCTGCCTTTGATGAGGACAGGTTCGAGCTGCTGGACAGACTGCTGACAGGCGATGATCACCCAATAGACAGGATGCTTCATGCCGCCACCGATGAAAAGTCGGCAAGGTTCGGCATCGAAACAGCTAAAAGATATGAAAATTACTACACCTCAGTGGGTTTCCACCCCGAAAATGCTGACGAAGTTCCCGATAACTACATGGATATCTTACAGGAACTTTACCGCGAAGCCTGCGAGATACACAAGCTGGGCGCAGTCGGTGAGATAGGACTGGACTACCACTATGAGGGCTACAATAAAGAAAAGCAGATAAAGATGTTCAAAGACCAGGTGAGGTTCGCGGTGTGCAAATCTCTGCCTGTCATAGTACACTGCCGCGATGCTACAGAGGACTGCATGAAGATACTCAACGAGTTCCGTCCCGAAGGCGTTATGCACTGCTTTTCAGGCTCGGCTGAAACGGCTGAGGAAGTCGTGAAGCTGGGCATGTACATCGGTTTCACGGGTGCGCTGGCTTTCAAAAACAACAAGAAGTCGCGCCGTTCCTGCGAAGCTGTGCCGCTGGACAGGCTCCTGCTGGAAACTGACTGCCCCTACATGGCACCGCCTCCCTACAGGGGCGAGCGCAGTGACAGTTCGATGATAACCGAAACTGCAAAGGTCATGGCTGAGGTAAAGGGCGTTTCGGTGGAAGAGATGATACGCATCACCAACGAGAACGCATGCAGGCTGTTCGGTATAAACAGAGATGAAGAGGCTATTTTTCTGAGTTCAATGTGACGAACATACGAAATATAAAAATACAATATGACTATCCCTTTAGTACACCAACTAAAAATGCGGTAAACAAAAGGATAATTGAGCGTTGTATATCTTTCCCCCGCCTGCGGCGGGGGAAAGATATACGCCAAGAACCTTAAGTTCTGTATAGCCGCTGTTTTTGTGGT
>Ga0129310_1001167_pt1 | contig 24481 bp, 23 predicted proteins | sample Go1ome_2_FD_94433 | JGI IMG/M metagenome (GOLD analysis project Ga0129310, IMG submission 94433) | Western lowland gorrila individual fecal microbial communities from Wisconsin, USA - Go1022A metagenome | ecosystem: Host-associated > Mammals > Digestive system > Large intestine > Fecal | place... | reverse complement strand
TTCGGACTTGGCTTTGAGCGCTGCGTCATGTATCTGACAGGTATGGGAAATATCCGTGACGTTATCCCGTTCCCGAGAACGGTAAACAACTGTGAATTATAATTCTTTTTACAGTGCCAGAATACATGTGTCATGTCATGCTTGCATGTAAAGGACACATGGAATTCAGGGCACGCCCTTCTACTGAGGAAAAAAGGAAGACGAAGTCTTGCGATTTCCGAAGTAGGAGTAGGATTGCGAGAGTGTGAAACACGGAGCAATCCGTGTAAAAAGAATATGTAAGTAATTAAAAAAGGGGAGGTTTGGTACACACCGGACTTCCCCTTTATCAAACGGGAAAATAAAACAGGAAAATAGATAACAATATGGCAAATTATAAAATTATCATTCAATACGATGGAACCCGATACAAGGGCTGGCAGCGTCAGAAAACCACGGATCAGACCATTCAGGGAAAAATCGAAGCAATTTTAAGCAGACAGTATGGACGCATCATTGAAATCGACGGTTCCGGCCGGACCGACGCCGGGGTGCATGCCCATGGACAGGTGGCAAATTTCCGGCTTCCGGAGAGCTGCTGTGAGGGCAGGACATCGGAGGAAGTGTGCGAAGAGCTGAAAGCAATTTTTGCACAGTATCTGCCGGAGGATATTGCGGTGGTGGACGTGCGTGCCGCTTCCGAGCGTTTTCACAGCCGCCTGAATGTGGTAAAGAAAACTTATGTGTACCGCATCTGGAACGCGGAATACCCAAATGTGTTTGAACGGAAATATATGCTGCATGATCCGCAGAAAATGGATGTGGAAGCGATGCAGAAGGCAGCGGAATACCTGCTTGGAAAACATGATTTTACAGCGTTTTGCGGAAATGCGAAAATGAAGAAATCAACCATTCGTACCATTCATGAAATCGACATCAGACGGATCGGTGAAGAGATCCGTTTTACATATACCGGCAATGGATTTTTGCAGAATATGATCCGCATTGTCACTGGAACCCTGGTGGATGTGGGAACCGGTGTGTATCCGCCGGAGCATGTGGCAGAAATTCTGGAAGCAAAGGTGCGGGCCAATGCGGGACCGACCATGCCGGCCCAGGGGCTGACACTCTGGGAAGTGGTATACTAGATGAGGGATGACTCCATCTGATATAGATAAGTGTTTTCGTGGAAAATAAGATGATTCAATGGAACACTGAAAATTGGAAAAACGAGGAAAAAAGTTTGAAAGAAAAATGGGTTGTATCAGCGAAAAAGGCTGATTTTCAGGCAATCGGACAGCAGTTTGGTATTGATCAGGTCGTTGCCCGGATCATGCGAAACCGGGGACTGACGGATCTGCATGAGATGGAACTGTATCTGCATGGCGGCAGAGCAGACCTGCATGATCCTCATCTGCTGAAGGATGTGGATCTGGCGGTACAGATCATTCAGGAAAAGATTGCTGCGAGAAAACATATCCGGATTATCGGAGATTATGATATAGACGGGATTCAGTCTACTTATATTTTATACAGTGCGCTGCGCCGCCTGGGTGCAGTGGTGGATTTTGTAATTCCGGACCGAATTCTGGATGGCTATGGGTTGAATGAACATCTGGTGACAAAGGCGCAGGGAGAGGGCGTTGACACGATCCTGACCTGTGACAACGGTATTTCTGCCATCGAACAGATCCATCTGGCTAAAAGTTTTGGCATGACGGTGGTGGTGACAGATCATCATGAGATTCCTTATAGCGAAACAGATGGGATGCGTGTGGAAAAACGCAGTGAAGCAGATGCCATTGTTAATCCAAAGCAGAAAGACTGTGCGTATCCATGCAAGGAATTATGTGGAGCGGCCGTTGCCTTCAAGTTTGTGCAGGTGCTGTATGAGGCAGCAGGGCTGGAAGCATCGGAAGCAGACATTTTTATTGAAAATGCAGGATTTGCAACGGTGGGAGATGTGATGAATCTGCAGGGAGAAAACCGGATTCTGGTAAAACTTGGGCTGGAAATGCTCAATCACACCACAAATATCGGAATGAAGGCACTGATCCTGCAAAATGGGTTGGAATTAGGAAATCTGAAGTCTTATGACATTGGATTTAAGATCGGACCATGCTTAAATGCCAGCGGCAGACTTGACACGGCGCGGCTTTCCCTGAAATTGCTGCTTTGTGAATCAGAGACGGAAGCTGCCGTGATGGCGCAGGAGATTGTAGAATTGAATGAAAGCCGAAAACTTCTGACGGCAGATGCGGTAAAACAGGCGAAGGAGATTGCCCAGCAGGAGGAATATAAAAAAGACCGTGTGCTTGTGATCTTTTTGCCGGATTGCCATGAAAGTCTGGCAGGTATCGTGGCCGGGCGGATCCGGGAAGCTTATCACCGGCCGACACTGGTGATCACCCGAAGTGAAAACGGAGCGAAGGGCTCCGGCCGTTCCATCGAGGCATATTCCATGTATGAGGAATTGTGTAAATGTGAGCAGTATCTGACGCAGTTTGGCGGACATCCCATGGCAGCCGGTTTTTCCCTGAAGGAAGAAAATATTGACGCTTTCCGCCGGGCACTGAATGAGACATGTACCCTGACAGAAGAGGATCTGATCCCAAAAGTAGTCATTGATGTACCGATGCCCATCGGTTATATCTCAGAAGAGCTGATCCATCAGTTGGGACTTTTGGAACCCTTTGGAAAAGGGAACGAGAAGCCGGTATTTGCGGACCGGAATCTGACCATTGAACGGTTGCGGATCTGCGGCAAAGAAGGCCGTGTATTTCAGATGCAGCTGCGAAACAGTGCGGGAATTTCCGTGGATGCGGTATATTTTGGCGATGCGGAAGATATTCTGTTACCATTAGAGAAAAAATATGGTAAAGTAGTGGCACAGGATACACTGGCAGGACGATGCATTCATAACGCGTCCCTGCATTTTACCTATTATCCGAAAATTGATACTTATTATGCAACCCCGCGGATCAAATTAACGTTGACAGGGGTATCAGCCTGAGGGCATACTGTTTACAGACAGATGAATGATATCTGATTGGAGATGCTCACTTTTATAGAAGGTGAGAAAACAGTGCCTGTAAAAAAGGAGGAACCGTATGAGAGGATTTTTACGAAGAGGACTGGCCGTAGTTCTGGCAGCTGTTATGGTGATGGGACTGACCGTCAGCGCGTTTGCCGAAACCAGTGACAGTGATGCAAAGACACAGGTGACCATCGAGGATGGCGATACACCATATATTTCGTTTGGCGCAGATCTGCGTGAGGATGAGAAAGCCAAAGTGCTGGAACTTTTTGGCATTACAGAAGCGGACCTGGAGAAATGCGATGTAAATACCGTGACAAATGCGGAGGAGCATCAGTATCTGGATGCGTATATTACAAATGACCATATCGGAAGCCGTGCGTTATCTTCCGTAGCTGTGATGAAAGCAAAAAAAGGAAGCGGTATTACTGTTACCACAAAAAATATCAATTACTGCACTACAAGCATGTATGAAAATGCCCTGGCTACCGCCGGTGTAGAGGATGCGAATGTCATTGTTGTGGGACCTTTTGATATGTCCGGAACAGCAGCACTGATCGGAGCTATTAAGGCTTACTCCACAATGACCGGGAAAAAGGTGGATACCGATGTCATTGACGGTGCCATCAACGAGATCGTTGTCACTGGTGAGATTGGTGATGAGACCGGAAATACCGACGAGATCGCAGGTATGGTAGCTTATCTGAAAGATCAGGTGGGAGGCAAAAATCTGTCCGACAGTGAAATCACAGATGCCATTGATCAGGCTTCTGAGAAATTTAATGTCAGCCTGACACAGGATCAGATCGATCAGCTTCTGGCTTTACTGAAAAAACTGCAGGGACTGGATCTTGACTGGGGTAATCTGAAAGATCAGGCACAGAATCTGTATGGAAAATTAAAAGATATGGGACTGAACATCGATACAGCGGCCCTTGGTCAGCAGGCCCAGGGATTTTTTGCAAAAATCATTGCATTTATCAAGAGTCTGTTTAACAGATAAGACAGAGTGAAAGAATCATTGACAGAATATCAGAGAAAAGATGATTTCTACATTTACAGATGGTAAATGATAATATTAAGGATATTCTGTCAGATATAGTGGAGGAAATATGGAGGCATATACAGAATTTGCGCAGGTTTATGAAACGTTCATGGACAATGTGCCTTACGACGCATGGTGCGAAGGAATCTGCAATATTTTACAGGAACACGGCATCCGGGATGGTCTGGTGCTGGATCTGGGCTGCGGAACCGGTACAATGACGCGTCTGCTGCGAAAAAAAGGATATGACATGATCGGCGTGGATGCGTCGGCGGAAATGCTTGAGATTGCCAGAAATCACCCGGATGAGGGGATTTTATATTTGCAGCAGGATATGCGGGAATTTGAGTTATATGGTACCGTGGCAGCTGTCGTGTGTGTCTGTGATTCCCTGAATTATCTGCTGGAAGAGGAAGATCTGGCGCAGGTATTTTCCCTGGTGCACAATTATCTGGATCAGAATGGCGTCTTTATTTTTGACATGAACACGATCCACAAATACAGAGATGTGATCGGAGATTCCACGATTTGTGAAAACAGAGAAGACAGCAGTTTTATCTGGGAAAACTATTTTGATGAGGAGAGCAGCATCAATGAGTATGCGCTGACCTTGTTTGTAAAACAGGAAAACGGTTTGTATGAGCGGTCAGAGGAATTCCATTATCAGAAGGCGTATGAGCTGGAACAGGTGGCCGATTTACTGAAAGCGGTCGGTTTGACGCTGGTGGCTGTCTGTGAGGAAGGCACCACGGAAGAACCGGGAGCGGACTGTGAGCGTGCTTATTTTGTAGCCGTGCGCACACAGCCACATGTATTTTAAAATTGAAATTAGTAAGAAAAGGAATGAGAAATATGGAAGACTATATTGTAAGAGCAACGGCAGCGGACAGTTCCATCCGTGCCTTTGCCATGACTTCAAAAGGAATTGTAGAGGAGGCACGTCAGCGCCACAATACCAGTCCGGTCGTAACGGCAGCTCTTGGTCGTCTGCTGACCGGAGGCGCTATGATGGGTGTAATGATGAAAGGGGACAAGGATCTGCTTACCGTTCAGATTCAGTCCGGCGGTCCGATGAAAGGAATGACTGTGACTGCAGATTCCCAGGGACATGTCAAAGGTTACCCGGTGGTCAATGATGTCATGCTGCCGCCAAACAAACAGCACAAACTGGATGTAGGCGGAGCCGTTGGTGTCGGTATGATGCGTGTCATCAAAGATATGGGCCTGAAAGAGCCGTATGTGGGAACTACGGTACTTCAGACCAGTGAGATTGCAGAAGATCTGACCTACTATTTTGCAACATCTGAACAGGTGCCGTCTTCTGTGGGACTTGGCGTTCTGATGAATAAGGACAACACGGTGCGTCAGGCTGGTGGATTTATCATCCAGCTCATGCCGTTTACGGATGAAAAAATCATTGATGCGCTGGAGAAAAAGCTTTCCGAGATTACTTCCGTGACAAATCTGCTGGAAGAGGGACATACGCCGGAGAGCATGCTGGAGTATATTTTAGGAGATTTCGGCGTAGAGATTACAGAGAAAATCCCGGCTTCTTTCTATTGCAACTGTTCCAAAGAACGTGTGAAAAAAGCAATCATCAGCATCGGTAAAAAAGACCTGAATGAAATGATCGCAGAGGGCAAACCAATCGAGGTTAAATGTCATTTCTGTAATACGGCATACACATTCAGCGTAGAAGAATTGAAGGAGATCGTACGCAAATGAGACAGGGATTTATCAAAGTGGCAGCTCTGACACCGAAAGTGACGGTGGCTGATACAAAAACAAACCGGGAAGAAATCTGCCGTCTGATGGATGAGGCAGAGCAGAAAGGCGCAAAAATTCTGGTATTTCCGGAACTTTGCATTACCGGATATACCTGCGGAGATCTGTTTTACCAGCAGGTATTGCTGCGGGAGGCAAAAAGAGAGCTTCTAGCGATAGCAAAATATACAGAGCGCAAGGATTATCTGGCATTTGTAGGTCTGCCGCTGGAATATAATGGCAAACTTTACAATGTGGCAGCGGCTGTGGCGCAGGGAAAAGTACTTGGTCTGGTGCCAAAGACACATATTCCGAATTACAATGAATTTTACGAGCGCAGACATTTTGTATCGGGCATGAAAAACCCGGTGCCGGTGGCGCTTGATGAGGATACCATTGTTCCGATGGGAACTAAAATTCTGTTCCAGTGCAGACAGATGCCGGAACTGAAAATTGGTGCGGAAATCTGTGAGGATGTATGGGCACCGAACCCGCCGGGCGTGGAGCATGCTCTGGCAGGAGCAACGGTACTGGTAAATCTGTCTGCCAGTGATGAGACAACCGGAAAAGACATGTACCGCAAGAGTCTGGTGACAGGACAGTCTGGCCGTCTGATCTGCGGCTATATTTACTGCAGTGCCGGGGATGGAGAGTCTACTCAGGATGTGGTTTATTCCGGTCACAATCTGATCGCAGAGAACGGTACCTTACTGGCAGAGTCCAGACGTTTCTGTAACGAGAGCATTTATACGGAGTTGGATATTGCCAGATTGAATGAAGAACGCCGCCGAATGAGCACATTTGTGACATCGGACGAGTCTTATATCAACATCGAGTTCAGCTTAAAAGAAGAAAAAACAGAGCTGACCAGATTTGTGGATCCGGCACCTTTCGTACCGGGCAACAAGGCAGACCGTGAGAAACGCTGTGAGGAGATTTTCATGATCCAGGCTATGGGACTGAAAAAACGTCTGGAACATACCCATGCGGCAACTGCCGTGGTTGGTATTTCCGGTGGACTGGATTCCACCCTTGCACTGCTTGTTATGGTAAAAGCTTTTGATCTGATCGGCAAAGACCATAAAGATATTGTGGCTGTGACTATGCCTGGTTTTGGAACCACAGACCGTACTTACGACAATGCGGTGAGTCTGATCCATTCTCTGGGAGCAACCTTCCGTGAGGTCAGCATTGTGGATTCCGTGCGGGTACATTTCAAGGATATCGGTCAGGATGAGGCTGTGCACGATGTGACTTACGAAAACGGACAGGCCAGAGAGCGTACCCAGATTCTGATGGATATTGCAAATAAGAGTGGCGGTATGGTCATCGGAACCGGTGATATGTCAGAACTTGCCCTGGGATGGGCAACTTACAATGGCGATCATATGTCCATGTATGGTGTCAATGCATCCGTACCAAAGACTTTGGTACGTCATCTGGTGCGCTATTATGCAGATACCTGTGGGGATGAGATGCTGCAGCGTGTACTGTATGATGTGCTGGATACACCGGTCAGCCCGGAACTTCTTCCACCGGAAGATGGCAAGATTTCCCAGAAAACAGAGGATATTGTGGGACCGTATGAGTTACATGATTTCTTCCTGTACTATATTCTGAGATTCGGCTGCACACCGAAAAAGATTTACCGTCTGGCAAAATATGCTTTTGACGGAATATATGATACAGAGACAATCCAGAAATGGCTGAAAACGTTTTATCGCAGATTTTTCAGTCAGCAGTTTAAACGTTCCTGTTTGCCAGATGGACCGAAGGTTGGTACGGTAGCGGTATCTCCGCGTGGAGATCTGCGTATGCCGTCCGATGCAAGTGCAGGGATCTGGATGGAGGAGCTGGAGCATCTGGAGGAAGAAGAACAGCCTGTTTCACAGGGCATTCTGGGCGGAAGCTGGGAAGAGTTCGCAGCGCGGATGAACTAGCAGTAGTTCCTCGTTCAGAGCTTTTAACATGCGGAGACCGGAAGCGCAAAGTTCCTGCAGAAAGGTACGTTTGTATTCGTTTTGCAGCAGGTTATGGTCGGAAGACAGATAGTTTTGCACATGACCTTGACGGAGGGCTTCCAGAAACTGGACGTTGTATGGAACATGTAACGTCAGCTGCTCCGGAATGCGGTATTGCTGGCAGAGTCTGATAGCTTCTGATTCCAGACAGGGAAAGTAGTCCAAAAGCGCGTAGCAGACGTTGAAAAAAGGCATGCGTCCTTCGCAGAAAAATGAATGAAAATAGGCAGAATCAGCAGGCAGACCGATGACGACAAGGTCTGCCTGTTTTAGTAAGTGCATGGTGCGCGGGTCATTGCGGGACTGAAAGTCCAGGCATTGGATGTCACCATATCTCTGAAAAAATGGGATGAAATAGTCCAGACAGAATTGCGGGTGCGAGGACTGGATGGGACTCCAGAATGCGATGATGTAAGATTTTTTCATAATTGAATTCTAAAAGATAAAGACATATTTATTATATATCCGTGCACACTGAATGTAAAGCTAAATTTATAATTTAGTATAAATTTACGTTGTGAAATTTGACACTGTGAAGAGAAAAGAAAGAATCCTGTCAGGACAGCTAGTCGTTCCAGGATTCTTTTTTTCTTATGCGGAGACGATGAGGGTGCTGTAGCCTTTTTGGCGGAGTTCGTCCTGCAGCATGACGGCTTCGTCCAGGTTTTTTGGCTTGCCGATCCAGACCCCGTAGTAGGGTTCTTCGTAGTGGATGGTGCCGTCGAAGCCCAGGATTTGCAGGCGTTCTAACTGATAGGCGGCGTTGACATCGTATTTGAACAGGCCGGTCTGGACGTAATACTGCTCCGGGATTTCCTGGGCGGAGAGCGGGATGCTCTCTTCGATGCCGGCTGCTATTGCATTCACAATGTCGTCAAATTTTTCGTCAAAGAGCTGATTGTCCAGATCGCTGTTTAAAAAGCCGACTTCTACGAGAACGGCGGGCATTTCGGTTTTGCGCAGAACGATCAGTCCGGGAACTTCTTCTACACCGAGATTTTTAAAACCGACCTGCTCCAATTGGCGGTTTATGTTTTCTGCAAGGGTGTCTACCGTCGGATTATGCTGGTAAACAAGGGTCTGCAGGCCGTTGTACAGGTTATCTTCCATGGCAGAGTTGCGGTGGAAGGAAATAAAATATTTGCCGCCGGAAAGGTTGGCCAGTGCTGCTTTTTCCGATGGAGAGTTGTAAACGTCTGTGGTTCGAGTGTAGTAGACGTTGTATCCGGCTTCTTTCAGTTTTGCGCCAACAGCCAGTGTCAGTCGGAGTACATCATCTTTTTCCGGACGTCCCATGTAGGAAGCCCCATTGTCAAAACCGCCGTGTCCGGCGTCTAAAATAATATCTACATCCATAGTTTTCCCCCTTAATAAATGACAAGGTCATCAGACCATCAAGAGCGACTGCGTTCATGAGCAAGTGGCGAAAGCGGATTGCGAATGTCCACTTTACAAAAAGATGGTCTGTCAGCCTGTATTTGTTTTTTCGTTGTTACATGTAAGTAATATATGTATGAGATTTTGAAATAGTACATCCATTCCTCTATTTGTTTAGCAGTTTCCATACGAAATAGCAGGGTTTTGTGTTGACAAGAAAACAGTTTTTCTGTATACTTTGAAAATAGAATGTTTTGATAATCAAACTAATTGGAGGGATAGATGAGAGCACAGATTATAGGAACCGGCAGCTGTCTGCCGGAAAAAATAGTAACAAATGATTTTCTTTCCACCATTGTGGATACAAGTGATGAGTGGATCAGCAGCAGAACCGGTATCCGTCAGCGCCACATTGCGGTTGATGAGACAACGGCATCCATGTCTACAGAAGCCGGTCGAAGAGCGTTAGAGTCTGCCGGCGTCAAAGCAGAGGAATTGGATCTGATCGTCGTGGCAACCTGTACACCGGATACACTGGTACCGAATACAGCATGTCTGGTACAGAGTGAACTTGGTGCAGTCAATGCGGTTGCCTTTGATATCAGTGCGGCTTGTTCCGGATTTGTATTTGCACTGAATATGGTGGATGCATATATGCAGGCAGGTATTCACAAGACAGCACTTGTGATCGGTGCAGAGACCCTGTCCCGTATCGTGGACTGGAGTGACCGTTCTACCTGTGTGTTATTTGCGGATGGTGCGGGCGCAGCAGTGGTTCGTGCGGCAGAGCGTGGTGTGATCGCATCCACACAGGGTAGCGACGGAACCCGCGGCGGTGCAATTTACGTTAAAAACAGAGAAAATTATAATCCATTTGTAACGGAGCAGAAACCGATGGATTATCTGTATATGGATGGCGGCGAAGTATTTAAGTTTGCAGTGAAAAAAGTGCCGCAGTCAATTTTACAGACACTGGAAGCCGCAAATCTGACCACCGAGGATATTGACTGGTATCTGTTCCACCAGGCCAATGCCAGAATTACGGCAACCATTGCAAAACGTCTGAAAGTGCCGAGTGAGAAAATTCCGATGAACGTGGATAAATGTGGAAATACATCCGCAGCCAGCGTTGCAATTCTGCTGGATGAAGTCAACCGCCAAGGTTTGTTGAAAAAGGGAGACAAACTGATGCTGGCAGGCTTTGGCTCCGGTTTGACCTGGGGAACGATGGCAATCGAGTGGTGTATTTAAAAAATCCTTTTGTGTAAAAAATGGCTGAAAATAAAAAAGATGATTGTGATGTGGCTACAGTGTATGATATACTATTTACGTACATGAATGAAAAAAATAGTTGACAGACAAGGAGGGGGTTCTATGAAACGCAGACACATCAAATATGCCGGTTTCATTTTTCTTTGTGTGGCGGGATGTATGCTTATGACTGCATGCAATGGAAAGAAAGCATCAGCGGAGAAGCAGGATAGTGTCATCAGTAGTGAAGCAGAATCACAGGATGCAGCGGATGATGCACAGAAATCAGGATCACAGAATGCTGCAGATGATACAAAGCAATCGGGGGCACAAAATGCAGTGGATAATGTACAAAAATCAGACTCGCAGGATGCTACAAGTGATGAAGCAGTAGATCCGGCGGACTATGAAGTTGGTACAAGAGAGCATTACATCGCTGATATTGCACAGGAACAGGGGATTCCGTATGACACAGCCGATGAACAGGAAAAGCAGGAAGCAGACAAGATCACGTTGAATGACGGGGAATCTATCGGCTATATGAAACTTGATCAGGAATGTGGTACGGTTGCAAATGGAAAAGGCTGTATCGAAAAAGTATTTATGTCCGCGGATGTTCGCTATATTTACAATAGATCAACGGAAAGAATTATTGCAGTAGATAAGCTGGAAAATGCAAAGTTGTATATACCGGAAGTGCCGGATGTAAAGGTGACAGCGTCAGACTTTGAAATTGAGGAAGAAGGCAGTGGATACAATATCCACGTTATAGCAAGTTTATATTTTACACTGGATGATCCGAATGTGGAAGAAGCAGGGGAATTCATTGGAGTGCAAAGCGATGGAAAACAGAGCACGGTATCCACAGTGGGAAAAAGATTTGCGACGCACTTCTTTTATAAAGATGTAAAAAACTAGAAAGTGTAAATCAGAGGGCGCTGGAAATTTTTTCTTCGAACGCGATTGTTAGCGGAGGAGACAAAATTCCCAACGCCCTCGGTATACAATATCCCCAATATAATACCCAAGAAAAATACATTTTTTCACGAATACGGCATAGATTAGTGTAAACATGATTTTACGAGGTTTTTTATGCCAAATAAAAGTTTACACGCACAACAAACAGAAAATGTGGACAGAGGAAGGCTGCAGGTCAATGTGACATCAACATTGGGTCTGCAGCCTGTTGTGAATGCCCGGGTCAGCATTGCATACACAGGGGAAAGTCAGCGGCCGCTGGAAGAACTTCGGACAGACAATTCCGGGCAGACCGAGGCCGTGACATTGGATGCGCCGCCGGTGGAATATTCTCAGGAACCGAATCAACCGCAGCCGTTTTCGGAATATACGGTAACGGTGCAGGCGGATGGCTATCGCCCGGTGGAGGTATCGGCGATTGATGTATTTCCGAATGAGACAGCACTGCAGGAGATCCGCATGGAGCCGTTAGACATTTCACAGGGAGAAGGCGAGGAAAACATTGTCGTTCCCCCGAATACGCTGTGGGGTGATTTTCCACCAAAGATTCCGGAGGAGGAAGTAAAACCGGTCAATGAATCTGGGGAGATTGTACTGAGCCGCGTAGTCATTCCGGAATACGTGATCGTACATGACGGACCGCCGACGGATACCCGGGCACAGGATTATTATGTGCGTTACCGCGATTACATCAAAAATGTGGCTTCCAGTGAGATTTATTCGACCTGGCCGGATGCGACGCTGCGGGCAAATATTCTGGCAATCATGTCCTTTGCCCTGAACCGTGTATACACCGAGTGGTACAGAGGAAAAGGATACAATTTTACCATTACATCTTCCACGGCGTACGATCAGAAATGGTCCTTCGGGCGTACAATCTTCAGTAATATTTCCCGAATCGTAGATGAGATTTTTAATAATTATCTGTCCCGGCCAAACGTGCAGCAGCCGATTCTGACACAATATTGTGATGGAAAAAATGTGACCTGCAGCGGCTGGATGACACAGTGGGGATCCAGGTATCTGGGAGATCAGGGCTACAGCCCGATTGAAATCCTACGCTATTATTATGGCAGCAGCATTTATATTAATTCAGCAGAAGAAATTGCAGGAATTCCGTCCTCCTGGCCGGGAACGGATCTGGCGGTTGGTTCCTCCGGCACGAAGGTGCGTCAGATGCAGCAGCAGTTAGCCCGGATTTCCCAGGCATATCCGGCCATTCCGACTATCACGGCAGATGGTATTTTCGGGGAACGCACCCGGGAAGCGGTAGAAGCGTTTCAGAGGATTTTTGATCTGCCGGTGTCAGGCGTTGTGGATTTTCCTACCTGGTATAAAATTTCCCAGATTTATGTGGGTGTGACGAGGATCGCAGAACTAAATTAAGTACGCTTACAGGGAAAATACAGCAAAATTTCATACCAGCCATGCGCGGAACAGTGCTCCTGTTTCCCGTTCATTTTCTGCATCATCAGTGCAATATTTTTCACACCGATGCCTGTGTCGGAATGAGTGGAAGCAGGGGCAATTTTATTCCTGCAGGAAATGATAAGCATATCGTCAGAAAATTTAGTAGAAAGGATTACCGGGGCACTGCGATCTGCGTATTTCTGGATATTGGAAAAAATGTTGTTGATGATGCGGCTCATGTATTCCACATGGATGCGGACTTTTGTCTCCTTTGCAAAAAGCTCATTTGCCTGAATCTGAAAACCGTCCTGAGACAGATACAGATACAGTTCGGACAGATAGTCGCCCAATGCATACTCAGCAGATTCCCATGGTTCTAATTCCACTGGCTGATCGGCAGAAGCAAGGAAATATTCAAAAAGCTGGTCGGAAAGTGCCCGGATTTCCATTGTTTTTATAATACTTAGAATCTGCATGGTTGTTTTATTAGTGATGTGTGCGAGTGGTCAAATGAGTCAGAAAATAAAAAGGGTACTGGGAATGATTGGCCTTTGTATGACGATTATTTCATTTGCTGTGTTAGCTGCGGGACTTATTTATTATATGGACATAAGAAGTGTGTATGTATCAGAAGGAGCATATGTAATAGAAAAATTGATGACATTTCGTTGAGAAAAACAGTTCTTCTGTATATGAAAATAATATGTCTATAATTCCTCTGGCATTTTTCTGTGATTTCATGTAAAATAAGGCATAAACGACAGAAAAATAACAGAAAGAGGATAAATGATGGAACAGACAAAAAACATTATGGATTACGATACTGTTTCCTTAGATGATGAGAACAGTGCCGTAGTGATCATTGATCAGACAAAATTACCGGGAACAACAGAAATTATCGCTTTAAAGACAGCACAGGAGATTTGGGATGCAATCTATCTGCTTCAGGTTCGTGGTGCTCCGGCCATCGGCGTGGCAGCTGCTTACGGTATCTATGTGCTGGCAAAGGGCATTGATACAGAGAACTATGATGAGTTTTATGCAGAGTTCAAGAAACAGAAAGAATATCTGGATTCTTCCCGTCCGACAGCAGTCAACCTTTCCTGGGCTTTAAATCGTATGGAGCAGGTTGTATTAAATAACGCGGACAAATCCGTTGCTGAGATTAAACAGCTTCTGAAAGAAGAGTCCATCGAGATTCAGGACGAGGATATCCGCGTGTGCAAAGCCATCGGTGAGTATGGTCTGACACTGGTAAAACCGGGTGATGGCATTCTGACACACTGCAACGCAGGAAAACTTGCAACTAGCAAATATGGTACAGCAACAGCTCCAATCTATCTTGGTCAGGAGCGCGGCTACAACTTCCGTGTATTTGCAGATGAGACAAGACCGCTGCTTCAGGGCGCACGTCTGACTGCTTTCGAGCTTCAGTCTTCGGGCGTTGATGTAACACTGATCTGCGACAACATGTCTGCAACTGTTATGAAAAATGGCTGGGTAGACGCTATTTTCGTTGGATGTGACCGTGTGGCAGCAAACGGTGATACCGCAAATAAAATCGGTACTTCCGTAGTTGCGGCAGTTGCAAAACAGTACAATGTGCCGATGTACATCGCAGCACCGACATCCACCATCGATATGAACACACCGACCGGTGATCAGATCAAGATTGAGCAGAGAAAACCGGAAGAAGTGACAGAAATGTGGTACAAAGAGCGCATGGCTCCGGAAGGTGTTAAAGTATTTAATCCGGCCTTTGACGTAACAGACCATGAGCTGATTGCCGGTATCGTGACAGAGTTTGGTATTGCACGCCCACCTTACACAGAATCTTTCAAAGAGATTTTTGCAAAAAAAGAGGCAGCTCAGAAAAACAAATAATATAATGAGCGTAAGAGAGTCAGAGGAAGCTGGCTTGCTTTTGCCAAACGGCGAAATTATTGTGCGGGAAAGTCATGGAATATTAATATTCCTATAAACCTAGTAAAATATAGGAAAATAAATGCTTCACTTTTTATATGGAGTGGGGTATAATAAGCAGTAATGGTTCAACAGAGACATCTTTTTAGAAGGCAGATCTTTGCTGAGCCGTTACTGAATTTTTGTGAAATACACAGGAGGTATAATTATGGCAGACAGTGCATGCAGCAGCTGCAGCAGTGCAGGAAGCTGTTCTTCCGAGAGCTGCGAAGGATGTCCAAGCAGCAAGCAGCCGCAGAGCTTTCAGGAAAAATTAAATGAGTATTCATCTGTAAAAAAAGTAATCGGTGTTGTCAGTGGTAAAGGCGGCGTAGGAAAATCTTTCGTAACCGCATCTTTAGCAACTGCAATGCGTAAAAAAGGATACGAAGTAGGTATTCTGGATGCAGATATCACAGGACCGTCCATTCCGAAAATGTTTGGAGTCCACGGACCGGCTATGGGAAGTGAGATGGGAATCTTACCGATCGCCGCAGAAGATGGAACAAAGATCATGTCCATCAACTTACTGATGGAAGATGAGGAAGCTCCGGTTATCTGGAGAGGTCCGGTTATCGCAGGAACGGTAAAGCAGTTCTGGAGCGATGTTGTATGGGGCGACCTTGATTATTTATTCGTGGACATGCCGCCAGGAACCGGTGATGTTCCGCTGACCGTTTTCCAGTCTCTTCCGGTAGATGGTATCGTGATCGTGACATCTCCGCAGGAGCTGGTACAGATGATCGTAAAGAAAGCCTACAACATGGCCGGCATGATGGATATTCCTGTACTTGGTGTGGTAGAGAACTACAGTTATCTGAAATGTCCGGATTGTGGAAAAGAGATCAAACTGTTCGGTGAAAGCCACATTGATGAGGTAGCTTCTGAGCTGGCTATGCAGGTGCTTGGAAAAATGCCGCTGGATCCGGCTTATGCAGAACTGGCAGATCAGGGATTATTCTACAAAGCAGATAATCCATATCTGGAAGATGCAGTAAAGAAAATTGAAAATATGTAAATGACAAAAAATATGCTGTCTGCTACGTTCATTTTTGATGTAGTTGACGGCATATTTTTGTCATTTACAACAACAAACAAGATTTTAAATTTGTCCCGCCGGCACTCGTTTCTGCCGTCGCCGTTCAATGGCCACGGAGATAGAACCATAGCACACGGAATACATAAAAGCAGCCAGTGCAAAGGCTGTCAGCACATCAAAGACAGAATGCTGTTTTAAGAACATCGTGGATAAAATAATGCAGATGGTGAGAACCAGTGCGGCATTTTTGATCCACTTTTTATTTTGCAGTTTTTTACTGTGACTCAGTGCAAAGTAAATTCCAAGAGAATTATACACATGGATACTCGGAAACAGATTCGTCGGTGTATCCGTTGCATATAACCGTTGTACGATGTGTACAAAAATATTGTCCCTTGCAAAACTTTCCGGACGGAGCAGCTGTCCGTTCGGATATACCGTCGAGATAAAGAGAAATGCAGTCATACCGGTGATCAGGAAAATACCCATCCGCCAGCAGAGTTTCCCATCTGTAAACGCGATAAATATAATTCCAACTGCCATGTATACAAACCACAGATAATATGGAATTACAAAAAATTCGCAGAATGGAATGTAATCGTCTAATGCCATGTGAATGACGTGAAAGTTTGAACTGATATCCACTTTTTTTTCCAACCAGCAGAACCATGGAATATAGATCACGGCGTAAAGCAGCAGAAAAAAGTGTGTGTTGTGTTTGAGATATTCAAAAATTTTTTTCATACTCAATATTGCTCCGATGATAGTACAAATTGCTGATACAATTCAAAAATGTTTGATATAAGATTTATAATGGTTCCTCTCAATCTGATAACTATGCCAGTTTACTCTGAAATATAGAAAATACAGCATAATACATAAATTGTATCAAGGTTTATAGAAGAGTGTAGCATTATGGAACAAAAAAAACAATGTGCAAAAATCTTAAATTTTTATAATCCGTTCTGTGAATTGATTATCTGGTTAGATCAGGCATAATAAAAAACGCAGGAGACAGAAAAATCTGCCTTTTGCGTTTTTTGTGTATCGGAGTGACAAGATTTGAACTTGCGATCTCTCGCCCCCCAGACGAGCGCTTTACCAGACTAAGCCACACCCCGAAAAATATTTAAAACTGTAACGCATATTTTATCATAAAAAGATATACTTGCAAAGACTTTTTTCAACGGTTATAGTATAGAGGTATGAATGATTTTAGGAAAGTATGACATTTTTATAAAAATAATATAACAGATGCGCAGAAGAATTAGGATAAGATGTAAAGGATTTTTTTGGAGGAAAGCGTATGGAGGAGCAGTTTTTATCCCCGCTGGAAGTGGCGGAGATTTTACAGGTAAAGAAAAATACCGTATATGAAATGATCAAGCGTGGGGATCTGAAGGCCACTAAAATGGGCAAACAATTTCGAATCGCGCGCAAGGATCTGTATGAATACATGGGAATGACACCGGAAGCAGAATCAGCGGAAAACATTGTGATCTGCGGACAGGATCAGCTGCTGGATGTGTTGTGTTCTCTGTACAACAGTCAGAGCGATGGGCGGACACAGGTGTATCGTTCACCGATGGGAAGTTACAGCGGACTTTACCGGATGTATCAGAATGAAAATTATGTGGCAACCTGTCATATGTGGGATGGAGCTACGGACACTTACAATCTGCCGTATGTGGAGCGTATGCTTCCGGGTGAGCAGGTGGCTGTGTTTCATCTGCTGAAACGCTGGCAGGGATTTTATGTAAAGGAAGGCAACCCGAAGGATATCCAGAAGTTTGAGGATCTGACCAGAGCGGATGTGCGCATGATCAACCGGGAAAAGGGCAGCGGCATCCGTATATTCATTGATGAAATGTGCAAGAAACTGGATTTGGACACTGACAGGCTCAATGGATATGAAGATATTGCGGCATCGCATATGATCGCAGCGACCAATGTATTGCGGGGAAGTGCGGATGTGGCCATCGGAAATGAGAAGGTGGCACGTCAGATGGATGGTATTCAGTTTATACCGTTGAAGCAGGAAAGCTATGATATCGTATTTCGTAAAAAGGATCTGAAACGGAAAGAATTTCAGAATCTACTGAATATCATACGATCCGAAGAATTTAAAAAAGAAGCAGAAACGATGTCGGGATACGACGTCAGTGAAATGGGAAAGCAGCTCTATTAAAAAGGGCTGCTTTACTATTTGGTCAAAAATAAATTAAGAAAAATATGGTATACCACAAAAATACCGAGAAGATACTTGACAAACAAATGAAACTATAGTATAACAAAAACACATGAAACACGACAAAACGTGACAAAAATGAAAACTTAGGAAAAGTGGGAGAAAAAGACATGAGAAAGAAATTAGTAAGTGTAATGCTGATCGGTGCAATGGTTGCATCTATGGCAGCATGTGGAAACACAAACAACGCTCAGAACACAGCAAATGACACATCTGCAAAAGCGGAGCAGACAGATGCTTCAGAAGCAGCACCGGAGAATGCTGACCAGCTTGACAGTACACAGATTACTGTATTTGCAGCAGCAAGTCTCGAGAACGCATTAAACGAAGTGATTGCAAAATACAATGAGACTCAGCCGAACGTAACAGTTGTACCAAGTTATGACAGTTCAGGAACACTGCTTGCACAGATCGAGGAAGGCGCAGCTTGTGATGTATTCTTCTCCGCAGCTCAGAAGCAGATGGATACTTTACAGAATGACGATCAGTTAGTAGTAGACGGAACTCGTCATAACGTAGTAAACAACCAGGTTGTAGTTATCACATACAAAGGAAGTGGCACAGCAGTAACAGGTCTTGAGAACCTGAAAGATGCAAAGAGCATCGCACTTGCTGACGGAAGCGTTCCGGTTGGTAAATACACACGTCAGGCTATGGTAAACGCAGGTATGCTGGATGCGGTAGATGATGTATCCACCATCCCGACAGATGTGATTTCCCAGGCTCTTGGCGGAGTTGAGATCAACGAGTGTGGCAACGTAAGCGCTGTTAAAACTCAGGTAGCAGAAGGATCCAACGAAGTTGGTACTGTATATTACTCTGATACATATGGTCTTGAGGACAAACTTGATATCCTTCAGGTTATCAGCTACGATCTGACAGGTAACGTAATTTACCCGATCGCTCAGGTTAAAAACGATGAGGCAGATGAGTTAGAGCAGAAAGCAGCACTGGATTTCGTAAATTATGTAAAATCTGATGCAGCAAAAACAATTTTTGACAGCTACTACTTCGATACAAACGTAGAAGACTAATTTTAGCTTCTTTTGTGACTAAAATTTGAGTATTTGAAAATGAAATCGAAGATCACTTAACCGCTTGTCGTGGAAAGATTCTTCGATTTCTCCATTTAAGTAGATAAATTCAGCCTGTTTGTCATGAAAAAGATGCATCAATACAGGTAGAACCCGGGCGGCGAAAGCTGGTCGGGTTTTATCTGAATATAACAAATGGAAATAGTTTTTGTTTAAAAATGATTTACGGCTAGAGTGTAAGAAAAATGTCTCCGGTTTATGGCCGGAGCGTAGGGAGAAAAATATGGATGCAATTATGGAAATTGTGAAAAACCTGGATTGGACACCGTTGTTTATTTCCTTTAAAACAGGAATTGTAGCAACGGTTATTTCCTTTTTCTTAGGATTATTTGCGGCAAGAAAAGTCATTCATGCCGGTGAGCGTGCCAAAGCGATCGCAGATGGATTTCTGACATTGCCAATGGTTCTGCCGCCAACTGTTGCCGGATTTTTTCTGCTGTTGTTATTTAGTAAACGACGTCCGATCGGTATGTTTCTGTTTGATCAGTTTGGAATTAAAGTTGTTCAGACCTGGCTTGGATGTATCATTGCGGCGACAGTGATTTCATTCCCGTTAATGTACCGAAATGCCAGAGCTTCTTTTGAACAGCTGGATGCTAACCTGATCTATGCAGCCCGGACACTTGGTATGTCTGAAATGCAGATTTTCTGGAAGGTTGCAGTACCGAATGCGGGCCCTGGTATCATTGCGGGAACAATTCTGACCTTTGCGCGAGCTCTTGGTGAGTACGGTGCAACTTCTATGCTGGCAGGTAATATCCCAGGAAAAACGTCTACGATTTCACAGAAGATCGCCATGGTTATCCAGGATGGCGATTATCTGACGGCCGGCGTGTGGGTTATCATCATTCTGGCGATTGCCTTTGGCATCATCGTTGCAATGAACCTTGTAGCAGGTAAAAATATGAAGAACACACAGAGCTGGTAAGATCAGCCCTGCTTATCTGTTTATAAAAAGTAAATCATCTATTTGATATGAGTAAATGGATTTGAGCGAGGGAAGCTGTGTGTTGGGAAAGGAATACTATGGCAATAGAAGTAGCAATTAAAAAGAAAATTGGCAATTTCTCTCTGGATGTTGCGTTTTCCGCTGGAGAGGAAATGTTTGCCCTGCTTGGCGCTTCCGGATGCGGCAAAAGTATGACATTGAAATGCATCGCCGGAATTGAGACACCGGATGAGGGAAAGATTGTTTTAAACGGTCGTACCTTATTTGATTCTGAGAAAAAGATCAATCTGATCCCGCAGAAGCGAAAAGTCGGATATATGTTTCAGGATTACGCCCTTTTTCCAAATATGACGGTTGAGAAAAATATCATGGCGGGCATGGGAAAGAAACCGGAGAAAGAAATCGTGCAGGATTATATCCGCCGCTTCCGCCTGGAAGGGCTGGAGCATCGTTTGCCGCGGCAGCTTTCCGGTGGTCAGAAACAGCGTGTGGCTTTGGCTCGTATGATGGCGTCACAGCCGGAGATTCTGTTGCTGGATGAGCCGCTGTCCGCACTTGACAGCTTTTTAAAATGGCAGGTAGAAGAAGAATTACAGGATCTGCTTTCTGAGATTGGAAAAACCGTGCTTTTCGTATCTCACAGTCGGGATGAAGTGTATCATCTGTGTGATCGCATCTGTGTGCTGGAAAAAGGTCATATGGAAACGATTCAGGATAAAAAAGAATTCTTTGCAAATCCGGTGACACAGGCTGCAGCCCGTATTTCCGGCTGCCGAAATATCGTGCCTGCAAAACGGTTGTCGGAGCATCAGTTAGAAGTTCCGGATTGGGGCATTTGCTTCGAACTGGAGAAAGAAATCCCCAAGGATATTTCTTTCGTTGGTGTGCGTGCACATTATATTGAAGTGTCATCCGATTTAGAACCAGTGAAAAACAGTTCCATTATGCAGATGGATCGCCTGCTTGAACAGCAGTTTGAATCCGAATTAGTACTGAAATACAGCCAGGATACGATGTCGCTGCGTATTCTGATGGACAAAGAAAAAGCAGAGCAGCTTGCACAGCATGAGCAGGTACGCATCACGATACCGGAGCAGGCGTTGCTGTTGTTACGAGCATAAAAAGAATTCTAATTTAATATATGAATACGAAAAAGAAGAATCCTGTCATGACGGCTAGACGTTCGTTACCTTCGTTTTGCTTCGGTTTTATCGCGCTCACTTCCAACTCCGATAAAAGCTGGTCGTTTCCCGCTCGCGCAAAACTCGCAAAACTCAGTCACTTACTCAACCGCTTGCCATGACAGGATTCTTCTTTTTCTCAATTTAAGTTTTGGAAATAAAGAAATTTTGCTCTAATATGTGTAGCAGAACGTTGTTTAAAGGGATATTTTCTTGTGTAAATGACGAAATCAAGGACGGGGTTCTGGGCAGGCGATTTAGCGATCGACTGAGTTTTGCGAGATTTTGCGCGAGTGGAAGGTGACCAGCTTTTATAGGAACCGAGAACGAGCGCGATGAAATCGAAGTAAAACGAGGGAAGAGAGTGACTAGCCGCACAGAACCCCGTCCTTGATTTCGCTTTATAAACCTAAATTTCCAGCCAATATCCCCAAAAACAGAAAAAAACTTTACAAGCGGCACTTTAGTGTGGTACAGTGTAGAAAACTGTAGAAGGAAGTAAAAAGTGATGAAAGCATGGGAAAAGAACATTCGTAAAGTCGTTCCGTACGTTCCGGGCGAACAGCCAAACAAGGAACGCATGATCAAATTAAATACAAATGAAAATCCATATCCACCAGCTCCGGGTGTCGCAGAAGCCTTAAAAAATCTGGATCCTGACCGTTTAAGACTCTATCCGGATCCGGCCTGCACCCGTCTGGTGAATGCGATTGCAAAACAGAAAGGTTTAAAACCGGAGCAGGTATTTGTCGGTGTTGGTTCTGACGATGTTCTTGCCATGTGTTTTATGACCTTTTTTAATGGAGAAAAACCAATCCTGTTTCCGGATATTACGTACTCTTTTTACGATGTGTGGGCAGAGGAATTTCGTATTCCATATAAGACACAGCCATTAGATGATGAGTTCAATATCCGCAAAGAGGATTATTACAAAGAAAACGGCGGTGTGATCTTCCCAAATCCGAATGCACCGACTGGTGTGGAAGCATCTCAGGCGATGATTGAGGATATTTTACAGCATAACCAGGATGTCATTGTGATCATCGATGAGGCATATGTGGATTTTGGTGCTGAGACAGCCCTGCCATTACTGGAAAAATATGACAATCTGATCGTGGTTCAGACATTTTCAAAATCACGTTCCATGGCGGGCATGCGTATCGGATATGCCATGGCATCACCGGAATTGATCAAATATCTGAATGACGTAAAATATTCCTTCAATTCCTATACAATGGATCAGACCGCACTGGATCTCGGTGTGGCCTCCATTGAAGATCAGGCATATTTTGAAGAAACGTTACATAAAATCATTCAGACGAGAGAACGTGTGAAACTGCGACTGACGGAGCTTGGATTTACCTTCCGTGATTCCAAGAGTAATTTTATTTTTGCCTCACACAAAAGCTGTCCGGCAGAGGAATTATTTGAAAAATTAAAAGAAAAAGATATTTATGTCCGCTATTTTAAAAAGCCGCGTATTGACAACTATCTGCGTATCACCATCGGAACCGATGCTGAGATGGATGAATTCCTGTCAGAAGTAGAGAAGTACCTGAAAGAAACGGGTAGAATCTGATAAAATACTTCAAAAAGTAGAGAAGTATCTGAAGGAATCCGACAGATGACAGGATGTTTTCTATAGTGCATTTATCATATGTAATCAGATGCTGTCCGTGTTTGTATGCTGGTGAAAAATAGAAACTGTGACAGGCTTGCATAATATTAAGAAAATCATTATATCTTTTTCAGTAAAAATAGTGTAAAATAATGCAGAATGTAAGATGAAACTGATTTTTAGGAGGATTTTATGGAAAGTCTGGTAACCTGGTTTACAAGTACCTTAGGTACACATATTTCAAGGGAAGCGGTTGTGTTTATTATTTCACTGTTTCCAATTCTGGAGTTGAGAGGTGGTATTCTGGCATCATCGTTACTTGATATTACGATGTGGAAAGGAATCCTGATCAGCGCGATAGGAAACATTATTCCGATTCCGTTTATTTTATTTTTTATCAAAAAGATTTTTGCGGCAATGAAGAAAACAAAGCTGTTCCGTCCACTGGTTGAGAAGATGGAAAACAAAGCAATGAAGAAACGTGATCAGATCGAAAAATATGAGTTCTGGGGACTTGTTTTGTTCGTTGGTATTCCGCTTCCGGGAACCGGAGCATGGACTGGCGCCCTGGTGGCATCTCTGATTGATATGGACATCAAGAAAGCGTTTAAGGCAATTCTGGTTGGAATCTGTCTGGCCGCTGTAATTATGACACTGATTTCTTATGGTGTACTTGGACACATTATTAGATAATATAACGTAAGAGGGGGATTTTACGATGGAATCTATGGAATCAAGAATGGTAAAGCTGTATGCGAGAAACAACAATCATGTGGCATTGCATGCCATTCCGGGACATTTTGCCACAAGTCATTCCCACATCAATTTTTATATTGATATGACAAGCCTGAAAACCCGTGCTAACGAGGCGCAGGAAGTTGCAAAAAGTCTGGCAGGAGATTATGTGAACTCTACCGTGGTTGACACAATCGTCTGCATGGATGGCACGGAAGTAGTTGGAGCTTATCTGGCGCAGGAATTTGAAAAACGCGGATTCCGTAATACAAACCTGCATGATACCATTTATGTGGTTACTCCGGAGTACAATGCGAACAATCAGCTTATTTTCCGTGATAATACAATTCCGGCGATTAAGGGCAAAAATGTGATTCTGTTGCTGGCAACCACGACCACAGGTCTGACCGTGCGACGCAGTCTGGAATGTGTACAGTATTACGGCGGAACAGTGAGAGGTATTTCTTCTATTTTCAGTACCGTAAAGAAAGTTGGCGGCATGGAAGTACATTCTGTATTTAATGCGGATGATGTGCCGGGCTATCAGGCATTCGGCAGAGATGAATGCCCGTATTGCAAAAAGGGATTTGCCATCGAAGCTATGGTAAACGGATTCGGCTATTCACAGTTATAAAAAACTTGACAAGGCAAAAAATGTTGTTTATGATGTTTTAAGGTTTTAAAAACTTTATAGTTATAAAAAAAGGTAGTGACAAAGAGGAGTACGCGAAAGATGCGGTGACAGGGAAGAGGATTCATGGACTGAAAGATCGTCTGACCGGCAGTTTGCGGA
>Ga0129310_1001166_pt1 | contig 24524 bp, 20 predicted proteins | sample Go1ome_2_FD_94433 | JGI IMG/M metagenome (GOLD analysis project Ga0129310, IMG submission 94433) | Western lowland gorrila individual fecal microbial communities from Wisconsin, USA - Go1022A metagenome | ecosystem: Host-associated > Mammals > Digestive system > Large intestine > Fecal | place... | reverse complement strand
TGCCTCGGACGACCGCCTTGACTGCGCGCCGTTTCTTCCCGAAAGCGGATGCAAAGTTACACCCTTTTCCGATAACAACAAAATCTTCCCCGCTTTTTTCTTTGGTTTTAACAGGATTTAACAAAGAGATATAGGCCAATCATTGCAAAAAGCAAGCGCAACATGGTTCACACATCGGCTTACCGACGTGTAGCATAGCAATTTATTATAGTATTCAAAAAAACTTCCTCAAAGCGGCATTACATTCAAATATACTTCACGACTATTTTTAATGCAGAGGCCGGAAGTTGTGACGGATGCCGAGATGCAAAGATGTCAATTTTGGCGCTTGGAGGGGTTAAGGTTGGTCACACCCCAATCCTCGCGTTCGAAAGAACGCATCATACACGCACGTCCGATGTGTCGTGCATCGATTGCGTCAAGCCCCTCAAGGTCGGCAATAGTACGAGCCACGCGCAGTATACGGTCATAGGCTCTTGCCGAAAACCCGTATAGACGTATCGCACGCTCGAGTATTGCTCGCCCTCGTTCGTCTATAGAGCAGAAACGACGTATCAAATTGCTGTTCATCTGAGCATTGCAGTGCACGCCCTCTATTCCGGCAAAACGGCGACGCTGTATTTCGCGTGCTGCAATGACACGTGCGCGTATATCGGCGCTACTTTCGGCCGGGGCGCTGTCCGCGAGGGTATTGAAGTCCACAGGCTGGACTTGAACATGAAGGTCTATGCGGTCCAATAGCGGACCTGAAATACGGTTTTTGTAGCGCAAAACAGCACCGGGAGGGCAGGTGCACATACGTGTGGGATGGTTGTAATAGCCACACGGACATGGATTCATAGATGCTACGAGCATAAAACGCGCCGGATACGTAACCGAATATTTGGCACGGCTGACGCAGATGTCGCCATCCTCGAGCGGCTGACGCAGGACTTCCAGCACCTGACGATTGAATTCCGGAAACTCATCCAAAAACAATACCCCATTGTGCGCCAGCGAAATCTCGCCTGGCATAGGATTGACGCCGCCGCCGACAAGTGCAACGGGCGAAATAGTATGGTGCGGTGCACGAAACGGGCGGCGCGTAAGTAGATGGCTACCGCCGGGCAATTTACCTGCCACCGAGTGTATTCGCGTGGTTTCCAACGCCTCTTCGAGCGTCAACGGCGGCAAAATCGTGGGCAACAACTTGGCCATCATCGATTTGCCCGACCCGGGCGAGCCGATCATCAGGGTGTTGTGGCCGCCGGCGCAGGCAATTTCCAAAGCTTTCTTAACCTCCTCTTGACCGCGCACATCACTGAAATCTAAAGCATTGTCATTGTCCGTGGTGGCAAACAACGCATCCACATCGCTATGTGTAGGAGCAATATCTGCCACTCCGCACATCAGGTTGGCCACCTGCTTGAGATTCTCGACACCGATAACATCGATACCATCGACAACGGCAGCTTCGGCCGCATTGTCTCGCGGAAGTATTATTGCGTCGAAGCCTGCATTGCGAGCCAAGATGGCCATACATAAGGCGCCACGTATGGGGCGGACGCTGCCGTCAAGCGACAATTCGCCCATAATCATAAAGCGGTCCACCGAGGGTGCCGAAATCACATCATTGGCTATGAGGTGCGCAAGGGCTATGGGCAGGTCGTATGCACTACCCTCCTTCTTGACGTCTGCCGGGGCGAGATTGATGGTTGTAATCCCGGTAGGCACGGCGTATCCACTTTCGCGTATAGCCGAGCGCACACGGTCTACAGACTCCTTGACGGCCGTGTCCGGCAAGCCCACGATAGTAATGACGGTCGAAGGGTTGTGGACGGCAGTCAACTCTATGTCCACGCCTATGGCATCTATGCCCTGAATGGCAGCGCCGTGTATCTTGACAAGCATACGGATGGGATTATTAGGTTATCGTTAATCGTTATATCCATCGGATGGATTGTTCTAAAAACAAATAATAATACGGATGTTGACGATTGGGTATTGTATCAAGCTTCTTAAACAACGTCACTTTCTCCTTTTTTCTCTTAAACTTGAGTTTATTCGCATTACATATCCGAAGCGAGTCTGTCCCATCCCAGTAGCTTCCGGCCTTAATCGCCGTGTAGAAGTTTAATGGTGGGTTTTCATATTCCAAGACTACGTACCTTCCTCGTATTGTCCATTTGCCGAAACCCCTAATCCTATATATATCAAAATATTTGAAAAACATAAAAACACTATCGTCAACCAAAGCCAAATTATACCGTGACCCGGAGTTAAAGCCCGAGTATGCCCCGACAAGATCATTCTGCGCGTAACGATGGGAACAACACGAGCACAATAGTAGCAAAGCCGACAAATAAAAAGCCTTTCTCATCTTTTAAAATACAAATTTGGTAAATTATATGCTTTAAGGCCAACCGGCAAGCCACGAAAGCTCGATGCGATCCATGGATACGCCTGTATCAGATCATTAATTGTTGAGTTTATACCCACAGATTTTATCCCCGTATTATTTTCTCCACCTGGGCCATAAATCGCGTTCCCGTCCGATAGCACTCCCTGAACCCAAGAGGGAGTTATTGTTTCAAATGAATTGGCTGTCGAGACGGAGATAAGGGACGAGACCGAACTCGGACTATATGCAAATTGAGCCTTATAGGCCGCCATTTCGTCATAGACATCCTGAAAGACAGTTCCTGCGGTTGAAAAAGCCATATCACCAACTTCGAACTGCCCTGCGTGAGTTAATTCATGAACAAAATTATATGTTCCTTCAAAATTGATACTTATAACGCTCGTAGTCGGGTCAAGACTCAGGCCGCCTACATCGCTAATATGCGCCAAGGCATAGGCCTGCGTGCTGTTTTCCAAGGCACCCATTAACCCAAGGCTGGAATTCAGGCTTGAGACCCGTTCCGACCGATTTCCGATTTTTTTTGAAAGCTTCTCAGCGCTCCACCCTTTTGCCGCCGCTTTCAGAACAAGGTTGTTTATGGCTTTTTGGATTTTATCCCTTTCTGCTTCTATCTGTTCCCGAAGAGCTCTCCATTCCTTCAAACTACCCTCCTCTATCACCATACCGGTAGGGTCTGTATACCTAACAGGATTACCCGCACAAAAAGCATACGGGGAAATGTGTGGAGCATTCTCTGCCATAGGGTCAGTTGTCGTAAATGCCTTGCTCCCCACAGAGAGCGTATCTACCGCTATTATTATACCCGTCTCATTATCTCTCAACGAAATAGTGCGTGCTTTATAGTCAAAAACAGCCGTAACGGATTCTCCGTTTGATAAAGTGGCCTTTACGCTAAAACAGCTAGGCAATTCTTTGTCATCTATCGCCATCAACGTCTTAGTTTGGTCGCCCATATACGCATAGGGACTATCATTCTGCTGTCTGACATGCTGCGCAACCATTGTGCTGCACAAAAAACAGAGCAAGACCAAAACCAAGGGTCTTGTACTTCCAACAAAATTTATATTCTTTGCTTCTCGCATATAGCCAATTATTTAGTACAACCCTCAACGCGGTTTATTTGTTCTCTAAATTCCTTCCACGAGTCCGGGACGTCTTTACCTATTTCTTTATAGGCCTTCTCGACTCGTCGTATATATTCTTCCCCTGTAATTCGCGTATACCCTATGGTATTCAGCAACATCTGCGCACCATATTGTCCATCATAGTTTTCCATAATAAAATCCGAGGGGATATCGCCTATAATGTGGACATAATCATAGCCCCATTGTTGCCGCGTACCGACAACAAGCTCCAACGCATAACAATTGTGAGGCAATACCTCCAATATACGATTGGCACATAATAGTGTAAAGTAGTCATACTCCTTATATTTCCTCAGATAGGCAACGCCAAGCATATAAAGCATATATGCAATATCCTCTTGATCAGACATCGCAGTGAGGAACACGCCGTTTTTGATAGCTTCCGTCGATACGCCCATAGATTGTATGTACCACTCGTCTCTCGCAAAGCTGCCGGTGGTCAATTCCACATTAACCCATCGTCCGTCTTCTCCCACATGTTTTATATACATATGCCCCGGTGCTGTAGCTAAAGACGCCTTTCCACCAAGTTCGTTGCATAGAATTTTGTAATACACAGGCAGAGAGAAGCATTGCCCCGAATGTATCCTTATAACCTTTGAGACGAAAACTTTTGAAAGGTCCTTTTCACCGCCGCAATCCACTACATCATACGTGAATGCACGATTGTTGTTCATCCAGCATGGTTTCGTGAAGTATTCAAAGAGCGCAGCATTTGCAGCCGTTTTGTACTGTCCTATTTCCTTCATCTGTATAAACGTCTTAAGGGTATTGACTGCGTTGGTTACGCTATCACAAAATGCGTTATAATCTATGCCTCCGGAATAATACGCCCACTCAACAAGAAATTCGGCTCGTTTAAGGTCATAGGGTCGGCCCCCGTTAAGCATTTCGACCAGTTCGTCGTATGCATCAAAAAAATACTCGTCATTATGCATTTGCGGAATCGTATCAAATGGTATGGACTCCCCCGGAGTGTACACCTTGATAGATTCTTTGATAATTTGCTCACGGATAGGTATTATCTTTGCCGCACCGACACTCTCTGCCACAATAAGCAGTGACAAAAAAACTAAGATGGCAGCGCCGTGTATCTTGACAAGCATACGGATGGGATTATTGTGGTTACAACCTATTTCTCTATCTTCTTGAGAGCCTGCGATATGGAGGCACCACGATAGATTTGCGAGCCTACACTATCAGTGACGATGAAGTACGGAAGGCGTGGTATGGCCAAGGGCCTCAATGCTGCCGAAGCTATGCCTCCGGCGCCCCACGCGGCATCCCATGTGGCCGTGTCGTTGCGCGTACTGCGCAGCCATGTCAGGGTGTCTGCATCCAGCGAAACATCCATAATGCCCAAGGCTTTGTCAGTGTGTGCTTTGCGAAGGCGACGCAACGCCGGGACGATACTGTCGGCGCGGCCGCTGTTTTCGTCCGAGAACACCAGAAGGCTGAGACGGTGCTTACGCGGACTGAAGGTAGTCACCGTATCTCCCTGAGCCATAAGCGTCAGCGGAGATACGCGACGTTTTGCGGCACTCGTATCCGCATACATAAGCAGCGTAGCCATGGCTTCGGTGAGCGCGGTCGGGCGAGCCTCAGGCGCGATGGAAGACAGCAGCCGCGATGCGCCTTCCGGGTCGACAGAGGCGTCATATACAGTGGTGATGATCAGTGTCGAAACTATATCTTGCGGATGAGCTTTGACATATTTAGCAGCCAAAGCATTGATAATTTTACTATTGCGACTATCGAGCGTTTTGGCATTGGCATTGAGCCACTGCGCCCAGCGTATGGCTATATCACTGCCCTTGTTGACTTTAGCTGAGGCGGGCGATTTGGGGTCTATGGTTACGTCTATTTCGTCGCCATTAACGGCATAGAAGCGCCCGAGAAGCCGATAGTCGTTGTCCAAAATCTCGACAACGGCACCCTCTGGTGCACGCCCCTTGAAGGCAAAAGAGCCGCGATCGGCCGGGAATATCGAGCTTTGGAGTGCTCCGTCGACATAGTATAATGCTCTGAGATTGATGGTTGCATCGCCTTTTACGTGGCCTTTGACTGCAAAAGAGTCCGGCCCGGAGCATCCCGACAGAATAGCCGAAAGCAGCGAGAAGAGTGTTACGAAGATAATTTTGTGCATACGTGGCTGAGTTGTGCGTGGCATGACAGCGCCTGTTGGATTAATTCTTCAGAATGTTTTGGACGCGGACAAGCCCGTCAACAAAGGCGTGCACCTCGTCCATGGTGTTATATACTGCAAATGAGGCTCGAACACATCCTTCGATGCCGAGGGCTGTCATCAGCGGCTGGGCACAATGGTGTCCGGTGCGGACGGCTATGCCGAGTTGATCCAACAGCATCCCGGTGTCATAATGGTGTATGCCGTCGAGAAGGAATGATATCACCGGCTCTTTGTCAGGCGTGGCGCCGAAGATGCGCACGCCTGGCAGACGGTCGAGCATCAGCCGCGTGGCCTCGTCAAGCAGCGCATGTTCGTGGACAGCCATGGCATCGATGCCGATGCTGTCAATAAAGTCGAAAGCGGCATCAAAGGCGGCCACGGCAGTGAAATCGGGTGTTCCGGCCTCAAACTTGAAAGGCAAATCGGCAAAAGTTGCATGATTGATGTCCACATGCGCAATCATTTCTCCACCACCTTGATAGGGAGGCATACGGTCCAACAATTCGCGGCGTCCGTAAAGAACGCCGACACCTGTGGGCCCATACATTTTATGAGATGAAAAGGCATAGAAGTCCGCACCCAAGGCTGATACATTTATACTCATGTGCGCGGCGGCCTGAGCTCCGTCTACAAGGACGACAGCACCGGCAGCATGTGCCATATCGGCAATGCTCCGCACGGGATTGACTGTACCCAAGACATTGGAGACATGGCAGACGGCGACAAGGCGCACACGTCCTTCGCCAAGGATGGCTGACACGGTGTCAAGATCCAATGATCCGTCCGGGCGGATGCCGGCAGCACGTATTTTCAGCCCATTGCGCCGCGCTGCCAATTGCCACGGGACAATATTCGAGTGGTGTTCCATAACCGTCACGAGGATTTCATCGCCGGGTGACAGCAGTCGACAATAGGTGTCGGCCACAAGATTGACAGACTCGGTGGTGCCGCGTGTAAAGACAATTTCTTCGTCCGAGGCAGCGCCGAGGCGAAGTGCTACGCGATGGCGCACATGTTCAAGGCGGTCTGTCGCTTCCTGCGAAATACTATGGACGCCGCGGTGCACATTGGCATGATGGCAGGTATACATTTCCTCGAGGGTATCGAGGACACGTGCCGGAGTCTGGGAGGTGGCGGCATTGTCCAAGTAGACAAGCGGACGATTGTTGACCTTGCGGCTGAGTATGGCAAACTGGCCGCGTATATTTTCTATGTCTAATTTGGTGTCGGACATTGTCTTGTGATATATTATTGCGGACAAATATTGCAGTCGGCGCATCCCGAAGGCGCGACATCGCGACGTAAGCGGTTGTCGACAAGCATCTGCAGACGCAGGCGCAGAGGCTCCAGCCGTATTGCATCTAAAATGTCCGCCATAAAAGCTTGGATAAGCATCGTGCGAGCCTCGGCGGCGGGGATGCCGCGGCTTTGCATATAGAACATCTGACGCTCGTCCAGACGTCCGGTGGCGCTGCCATGACCGCATTTGACATCGTCACAATATATTTCGAGCTGCGGCAGCGAGTGCATACGAGCACCGTCGGACAGCAGAACATTGCGATTGTTTTGTTCGCCGTTAGTGTGGTGCGCCCCTTCGGCAACGTGTATCATACCCTCGAAAGATCCGCGAGCTTGGTCATCGACTACATAGCGGAAATTTTGCAACGTGGTGCAGCGAGGTGCCTTATGGTAAACTACCGAATTATTGTCGGCCACCATGGAGCCATCGGCCAGGGCCATACCGTTGATGTTGCACTCGGCACCCTCACCCTCGAGGGACACGGCAATGTTGTTGCGACTGGTGCCGCACAGCAGAGTAACCGGCGCCATGGACAGGCGTGCGCCACGGCCGGTACGAACTCCGGTACGACATAGGCGCGAGGTGTCCGAGGCTGATTCCTCGAGCGTATATAGTGACAGCGAGGCATCTTCGCCAAGGTATACCTCCGTGACCTGCGAGATGGTAGACGCGGCAGCGCCGGGGGCGGTGTGGTCGCACAACAGTAGCGATGCATCGGCGCCGGCTTCGAGGACGATGAGCATACGGCGTACAGCCAGGGTCGGTGCGGCGGCATTGAGCACCTGCACCAGCTGGATGGTACGATCGACATGTACGCCGCGTGCAACATGTACAAGGATGCCGTCCTGTGCCAAAAGTGTGTTCAGGGCCACGGCGGCACGATCGCCATTGCGCATGTCTTCAATGTCTACAATGGTGCCATAATGACGTTGCAGCACTTCGGGCATCAGAGTGGCGGCACGGCGCAGGCTGCACACGGTGACACCGGCGCCAAGGTTGGATAAGCCGGGCTGATCGTCTGCAAAAGTATCATTGGCCACGATGCCGACGGCTGTACTGATATTGGGCACACGACAACGAAAAGCATCGGCAGCGGTAGCACTGAAGAGCAAGCGCGAAATATTGACGCCTAAGTCGGGCGCAAACATCCGGCGCAGCGAGGTATACAGATAGGGCCGGCTGCCATCACGAGGCAGCTCCACGGAGGCGCACACCTCGGCGGCACGGTCGCGCAGGGCGTTCATCACCGCCGGCGAGCCGCTCTCGAGAAGGTCGCGGTGCTCGCGGGCCAAATCGATGTATTGTTGTAATGGATTGGCGTTCATGCTCTGCCCTTTCATTGGACTTCGTCCACTTGTTCCTTGATCCAGTCGTAGCCGCGCTGCTCAAGTTCGAGCGCCAACTCGGGGCCGCCGGTGTAGACGATACGTCCCTTATATAATATATGTACTACGTCAGGCTTGATGTAGTCCAACAGGCGCTGGTAGTGCGTAATCACTATGGTGGCATTGCGATCGGTACGCAGACGATTGACTCCGGAGGCAACGATGCGTAGGGCGTCGATGTCGAGGCCCGAGTCCGTCTCGTCCAAAATGCTCAGCCGAGGCTCGAGCACTGCCATCTGGAAGATTTCGTTGCGCTTTTTCTCACCGCCGGAAAAGCCTTCGTTCACCGAGCGCGAGGCCAATTTATTGTCCAACTCGACGACGGAGCGCTTTTGGCGCATCAGCTTCAGGAAGTCTGCGGCGCCCAGTGGCTCAAGGCCTTGGTAACGGCGCTTGGCATTGACAGCCGCACGCATAAAGTTGACCATGCTCACCCCGGGTATTTCCACCGGGTACTGGAAGGACAGAAACAACCCCTCGTGACTGCGATCCTCGGGCGACAGCGCCAGCAGATCGGCATCGCCCAGGGTGGCCGTGCCGGCAGTCACCACAAAACGCGGATCGCCGGCCAGTACGCCGCTGAGTGTGCTCTTGCCCGAGCCGTTGGGCCCCATGATGGCGTGCACCTCACCCGGACGGATGGTCAGGTCGATACCCTTGAGAATTTCCTTACCCTCGGTCGTAGAGGCTCGTAGCCCCTTGACTTGTAATAATATATCGTTGCTCATATGTATATGCTGTATATCCGATTTCTCAGCCGATAGACCCTTCGAGGGTGATGGAAAGCAACTTCTGTGCCTCCACGGCAAACTCCATCGGCAATTTATTCATAACTTCTTTGGCATAGCCGTTGACTATCAGTCCCACAGCCTCCTCGGTGGGGATGCCGCGCTGATTGCAGTAAAACAGCTGCTCCTCGCTGATTTTAGACGTCGTGGCCTCGTGCTCGACCACAGCGTCATCGGTGGCGACATCTATGTCGGGAAAAGTGTGCGCACCGCATCTGTCTCCAAGCAGCAGCGAGTCGCATTGCGTGTAGTTGCGCGCCCCGGCAGCTCCGGGAGCCACGCGCACCAGGCCTCGGTAGCTATTTTGGCTGCGACCGGCACTGATGCCCTTGCTCACGATAGTCGAGCGCGTGTCACGCCCCAAATGTATCATCTTGGTGCCCGTATCGGCCTGCTGAAAATTATTGGTCACGGCCACGCTGTAAAACTCGCCCACGCTGCCGTCACCCTTAAGGATGCACCCGGGATACTTCCACGTGATGGCGCTGCCGGTCTCCACCTGCGTCCACGAGATTTTCGAGTGGTCGCCGCGACACAAACCGCGCTTGGTCACGAGGTTGTACACGCCGCCGCGGCCCTCGCGGTCGCCCGCGTACCAGTTCTGCACCGTCGAGTACTTGACCTCGGCACGCTCCTCGGCTACAATCTCGACGATGGCCGCGTGCAACTGATTTTCGTCGCGCATAGGCGCCGTACAGCCCTCAAGGTAACTCACATACGCATCGTCATCGGCCACGATGAGCGTACGCTCAAACTGGCCCGTGCCCGCAGCATTGATACGGAAGTACGTGGACAACTCCATCGGACAGCGCACCCCCTTGGGGATATACACAAACGACCCGTCGGAGAACACCGCACTGTTGAGCGCCGCATAGAAATTGTCCGTATACGGCACCACCTTGCCCAGGTAGCGCCGCACCAAGTCGGGATAATCGCGCACAGCCTGCGAAAACGAGCAAAAGATAATGCCCATCTCGGCCAACTTTTCCTTATGCGTTGTCTTCACCGACACGCTGTCCATAACCGCATCCACGGCCATACCCGACAGCGCCTTCTGCTCGTCCAGCGAGATGCCCAGCCGATTGAACGTATCCAAAATTGCCGGGTCCACTTCCTCCAGGCTCTTAGGCGCGTCCGACTTGCGACGCGGCGCAGCGTAATAGCTCAACGCCTGAAAATCAATATCCGGCATCTGCAAATGCCCCCACTTAGGCGGCGTCAACGTCCGCCAATGCTCGTATGCACGCAGACGGAAATCGAGCAGCCAGTCCGGCTCGCCCTTCTTTTGCGAAATCAGGCGCACGATATCCGCATTCAGGCCCTGCGGAATGATATCCGTATCGATATCACTCACAAAGCCATACTTATACTCGCCGCCCACAGCCTCGCGCAAAGCCTCGCCCGAGCCCTCAGCCGCCGCACCGGCCGCCGCACCTTCGCGAGCGCCCTCGGCGTTGACCGCGCCACGGCCCGCAGTGCCATCTTCGCGAATGCCTTCGGCATCAACCGCGGCACGGCCCTTTTCTGCCATGGCATCCTTTCCACCACGCGGGTCGAAGCCTTGAGCATCTATATCGTGAGAGTCCTTGTTCATATCAAATTATTCATTATCAAAAACATTCATTATCAGGATGCGGTTCTCCTACCGGCGCGGCGGCGTGACCTTACAGCCCCTTATGCCTTCCCATAAGCCCATGCAGCACGACCCGTCCGAGAGCCTCGTCCGAAGCGTCCGTCCCGAGTGCCACAATTACATATGCTCCTGTGACGAGCATACAGAACCACGTCCCGAGGCGGCACACCGCCCGGACGCATCCTTTCCTTATTCACCCACAAAAATACAACTTTTTTCCGTAACCGCAATCACCCCACCTTGCCGCCATAAAACTCGCCTCTCCTCAAACCTATCCCCGAATTCTGTTGACCTGAATTAGCCCATTCATTGAAATTAGATAATCATCCAAGCACACAATAGAAGAATGCTCAGAAACAATCAGAAACAATCATCCTGCAGGTCTCTTAAATATTTTTTACTTTTTTACTTGGCATTAATTGTTTTTTATTAACTTTGCAGGCGAAAAACAAGCGCATATACACATCTGAATATAATTGTTTCAACAACGTATATCGCCATAAATTCACATTCTCATATCCCACGCCGAGCCTCTGGGCGACGCAAGCCTTCCTCAGAGGAGGATGGGTGGGTTTTGAGATAATAAAAAAAGGCGTTTACTTGACGCTTTGTTCCTGACGCATCGTAATCTCGCAAATTACATAATTGAAGTCAAGAGCATAGCAACGGTAGATGCCCATGGGTGTGAATTATATTGCAATCGTCGATGCAAATTGATGGCATTAAATGCTTATGTGTTTAATTCATCATTTATGCATCCGCTTGTGGTATTTCATATCGGCGTGGGCTCTGGCGTTGCCTGTTCAACTTCAATGGGCAATGCGAGAGCCTCGATGCGTGGGACAGGCAACAAGGAGGTTCCCACGCTTTTTTTGTTCTTTAATTCATGCTTTTAACTTCTTCTTATGGGGGCCTAAGAGGACTTGATAAACGTTATGAATGAGAACAAACCTTTGAAAATCTTTTCGATTCTCGCATTTATCGCATTTGCGGCTGTCAGCTGCTGGGCTACAGCTGAATCGCTGCACCTGCTATTGCCCACATGGCCCATCCTGATGTGCTGGGTCGTTACAATCGGTTTTTTCTTTATTGCTTCATGGGGCAGCAAAATGATTGTTGACAGCCTTAATCAAAAAATCTACTTAGAAAAGCGAGGCTTGCGCTTATTCGGAGGTTTCCTAATCTTAGTGATTTTTTGGTTGTTCTGCAGTATGCCGACAAATACACATACCTTCTTTTATCGTAATATAATAAGTGACAAGGTAGCTGGCGATATTGCCACGACCGAGGGGTATCTACTACAAATCCGAGACAATGTAGCTCCTGAGAAGGAGATACAGGAACGCCAAACCGAACTTGAGAACAAAGTCAAGTTGAAGCTTGGAGAACTAAAGACCGAGATAGAGAATGAGGCCAACCCCGGCAATGGGCCCAAGGCCAAAGAAATCTTGAGAGAATTTGCCGAAATATTTGGCGTGGCAAAGATAGAACCGCTCTCAATAAAGGGGACATCGATACAGGAACGTCAAAAGATATATGACACCTATCGCACAAGGATGCTTATCATGATGGACTCAAAAAAAGAAGTCATCAAGAACGAGCTGACGCCCAAGAATAATGAACATTGCAAACAGGCTCGAATAAAATATAAAAACCTCGAACAAGTAACAAAATATATTGCAAATGGATCTATTGATCTGAACAGCGCAGAGGGCATAATGACTGTATGCGACAAGCTCAATGACGGATATGCGACCATACGCAACTATCAACAGTTTGTTAATTTCAAAAACGAAGCCGATAAAGCCCATTACACAGCGCCTAATGCCGTTACTGACGTGAAGCGTGCTACAAGTGTGTTCGATGTATGGGAAGACTATCTCAACGGAAAATATGACGGACACGGTTTCTTCTTCTGGATAGTAATTTCCATCCTCGTTGATGTCGCTGCATTCATATTCTTCGACATCGCCTTCAAAAAACGCGAAGATTAAACACAAACCCACCAATCACATATTCCATAGACACATATAACACAACGAATATGCCAGTAACCAACGAACCACAACAGCAAAATCAAGAGCAAACGATACCTGTCGAATCCACAGTCATCAATCCTCTTGTGGACACGACACCCACCCAAGTCACAGCCGATACTGCGACATCAAACACATCGGATGCCAACAGCATAAAAGTCACAATATCTGACGAAAAAGCACCTCTTGTAATCTTGTTCGGCCCCCCGGCTTGCGGGAAAACGATGACGCTTGTTCGTATGAGCCGCTTCCTTAAAGAAGAGGGGTATACAGTCTCCCCAATTCGCACATTTCGTCCATCCACTGACACAAACTACTCAAGTATGTGCAACAACTTCGATCAAGCAATGACCACTGATTATGCTGCAGAATCCACCGAGCGAATCAGCTTTATGCTTGTCGAAGTCCTCAAAGACGGTCGACGTATATGCCAACTGCTAGAAGCGCCTGGAGAACATTACTTTGACCCGAATAATCCCAAGTCCGCATTCCCCGCCTATGTAAACACAATCATCAACTGTAAGAATCGTAAAGTATGGATGATAATGGTTGAACCGGACTGGAAAGACGATAGCGACCGAAAGAACTACGTCAAACGCGTTGCAGACCTTAAGAAGAGAATGCGTCCACTGGATGCCGCCATCTTTGTACTCAATAAGGTTGACATATCATCCATTTTTGGAGGCATTGGGCGCATCAATATTACTCGCGCACGTAGAGAAGTCAACAATCAATATCCCGGCATATTTAAGTCGTTCGAGAACCAGAACCCGATAACCAAACTTTGGAAGGACTACAATTGTGACTTTGTTGCCTTCCAAACCGGGACGTTTACTTCAACGGACAGCGGACGATTGACCTACCAAGAGGGTCCTCGCGAGTACTGTGTAAAACTGTGGAAATGCATAACTAAGAAAATCAGAGGCTAATAAATGAGTACTTATACAATCAACCTGTACGTTCACGGAGTACCAAGCGGTCAGGACGCCTGGGGCCTTCGAGACAGCAATAGTCCCGAGGCTCAATACATCCGGTCGTTCTACGGCCAGAGCCTGGGCGGTAACGACAAAGCGCAAATGTATGTCGATATACGTCAATATGATGGACGAACAAGTTCATACTACACCTATAAACAGGATAAAACTATTGATAACACCAACAACCGCCCAGGAGGGTATTGCGCGATAACCCTCCGCATCGACAACTACTATTATGCCGACATTCAGAATATGTTTAATCTACTTAAAGCAGCTTTCGACAAGTACCTGGTAGGACGCATTCTCGAAAGGAAAGCAGATGGGTATCGGTTTATAGTTTCGAAAATCGAGCAAAGGCAAGACATACTTCGCACGCTTGAGGGAGATATCCAAAAATACTTGATGAATTTTTCAAGTAACCCCGATTTCATACCACTACCACTGTCCTCCGGCGTTCCTAATACTACGCAAGGACAAGCAAGAATCATCAATCTTATAGATGCCACCCCGGCTCTTGTAAAATCCTATATTGCAGCCCAGAGCCGAATAATTGTTTCAATGTCTTGCGCCACATCAAAAGAGTTGCAGATTAACGCTCAGGTTGATAGCAGGATTAATGCCATCAAAAAACAGGCACAACAAGACATCGAAGCAGCCCAAAAGCAAGCAAGAAAAGAGATTGAGGCTCACAAAAAAAAAGAAGAGGAGGCACTAAATGGCGCTAAAGGCCTACGCATTCAACTTGATAATTGCAAAAGCGAGTTGAATAAAACTGATGATATGCTTGCAAAGATCAAAGGTATCATTCTTAAAGTACCCAATACGCAATCTCCCGACAACGGCCATACGCCCAATAAGGCCTTTAAAAGACTATACCTTCTTTCGTGCTTAATGTTAATACTTTCTGCAGTCGCACTTTGCCTTGTGATTTTCTATAGCACAGGACGGAATGATAAAGAGCCCAAAGTTGAAGACACAGAAGCCTTTGAGTCTGATGATAATGCGGAGTCTTCAAATACAAATGAAGCAAGAGCTAAAGATGGTGAAGAACTTATCAAGAAAGAAGATTCCCTCAAAGCAGAGTACCTTAACGCCAAAATAGATATTTCATATATAAGCAACCAAAAGCCGATGCGATATAGCGTAAACGACTATTACCCGGTTCATTTGATGGGCGTTGGATCGGAGCAGAAAAGAGGCCAATGGCAATCTTCGGATTTCGAGATTGACGAATACCGCATAAAGCCTAAACACGATGGCAAATGTACCATCTCTTACGTGGTTAACGATATAATAGTTGTTTCAAGAGAACTCAATGTTGCCAAATAAGCGAATAATCGTCGGGACAATCCTTTTTTTTGTTCTTCAGTTGGTCACGACTTCTTGTGGAAAAGAAAAGAAGGCCTTACCTTTCTATGACACAGAAACAAGTGACGAATCTATCACCGAATCTGAAGACATTGGCAGCGTCAATGATGAATATGAACTAATGGGCGGAGAATCTGATGTTTCTGTACCCTTCATCGAGAAAGGAAGCATAAAGTATGTAAAGGTTTCAATTAATGGGCAGCCTTTTGATATGGTTTTTGACACCGGATGTTCGGGAACCTTGATTTCGGTGGCTGAAGCCAATTATTTATATCAAAATGGATGCTTGTCAAACGAAGACATTCTCGGCACTGCACTTTCAAAGATCGCTGATGGATCTATTGTTGAAAATATGGTAGTTAATCTGAAGGAAGTTATTATTGACAACAAAATACGGTTTAGCAATGTCAATGCCACTGTATCAGCAAATAGCGGCGCACCTCTTTTACTCGGTAATGAGGTTTTAAACCGCGTACCTACGTATGAGATTGACAATGAAAACAAAGTGATTAAGTTCAAATTATAATAAATCCATGAATGCAGCCTCTTACATATTTGTAGAGAACAGTCCAGGAGAACATATACAATATCCCGACGACAACACCTCGTCAATTTTCAGCAAATTTGCAGCTCATGCCCGGGGAAAACAAACCATTGCTATACACCGAGATGGGGACTTAATGTATTATGGCTATATCCAACAACTTGAAGGAGGCAAGTCCATCGGAATTTGTGTTGTACTAAATGGCGTAATGGTGTCCGATATACCACGCAAGTTCACATATAGGCCAAACTATATATTCCAATTGTTTGAAGATGCAATAAACGCAATTGCAGAAACACATACGCTTATTTATCCGGATAAAAATGGGGATATCGAACTTTATGATAGTCTTAAAGAAATATTCTCCGTCTACGCCGGGATTGAGCCAAAGATAAACTCCTTATTAGAGAATTTCGGTAAATTAAAAACTGTAACCCTTCCGCCCCCAAGCTATAAAACGCCGAAGGGGTTTACCAACGATTACAAGTATAACGACAATTGGGGCGACATTTTGCAATCATGCCATACAAATGATTACACGTATATTTTCGCCAATCCCGAACAACCCGCACAAACACAAGAACACCTACCCGCATCTACGCCAAAAGAAGATAATGATGAAGATAATGGTCATACCGGCCCAAAAGAAAGATCTTCCATAGCTGGTATAACCATTCTTATTATTGCAATAAACCTTCTTCTATTAAGTTTATCAATGTTGTTAACGTACTACAACCGATAAGCATCAATCTAATAATATAAGCGACTAAACGACATAAGTGTATAGACCTCAGAGACGTATCTTAGCTCAAGCACTATAATACAAATAGTTATTATGAATAAAGACATCTATGTTTTCGGGCGACATGCCAATGGCATTGATTTTCAATATCCGGAAGATGGATTGTCTGCAGTCTTTACCAATTTCATAAACCACGCCAAAACGGCACAAAGTATTGCCATACATCGGAAAGGCAACCTTATGTACTATGGATACATTCAACGAATTAGCGATAACTCATTATTAGGAATATGTATCGTGCTTAATGATGTGATGCTATCCGACAAACAAGAAAATCTCTCTATATTCAAAAAATCTGCGGGGTCAATGTTTTCACGCATAGACACACAAGCTCTTCTTAACATAGAAGACAAACCGTCATCAGCAAAGAATATTTATACATCTATTGAACCTGATTTAGTCGACTTGTCGGAAGAACTTGATAAATTGGATTTTATTACCCTCTCTCCTTTAAGCTTCAAAAGACCTGCAGGAAGTATCAAAGAATTTAGCTCCGATAACGACTGGGCACAAATCGCAGCATCTAGCCATATGAACACCTATACATATACATATATTTCTGACCCTGTAAAACTGACAGCACAAGACAAAGAGAGCCAGATACAAACCCAAGAAAACGAGTCTCTCGAAATACCCACACCGACTGAAATCATTCTCGACTTCTTTAGAGTTATAACCATAACATTAGCATTACTTATCTCCTCCGTCTTATTTTTTTTGTTTTTGTCCTCATAAATTAATAAGCACTCTTATTGTGCTTTTTATTCTATATCTTTCTCGATTTTTCGGAAGGATTTTTTGCGAGAAATTTTGCGAGAATGGGAAATTGTACGTAACTTTGCAGCGCTTAAGGCGCGGAGCGCCGCGCTTGGGCATCACGATAGTCTTATGGTGTAATGGTAGCACTACAGTTTTTGGTTCTGTCTGTCTAGGTTCGAATCCTGGTAAGACTACTATCCGAGAAGAAGGAAACCTCAAAGCCGCATGGCCGAATGGTTTCTTTCTTCTTTTTTGCCGACGGGTTGTCTCGGAGTTTTATACGGGACTATCTCGGGGAATATACGGGACTATCTCGGTGGGATATACGGGACTATCTCGGGTTACGGGCTTTTGTTCGTACCGACCCCACCCCGCCTATCTATTTGATTGGTATACTTGTGTGCAATTTTTGCGCCGATTGCGCTGCAACAGGCATCAAAAGGGGCATTAAAAGGGCCGAAATTCGGACAAAATGCCACCAATAAGCTTAATTAAAGATATTTAACGTGGAAAATTTGGATGCAATCACAGCATTTGTCTACCTTTGCATCAGAAAAATCTAATACATGGTTTCTCATAGGGTAATATATAGATATAGTTTTTACTAATTAACACACAAACAAATCCACGAAAAGCAACCCCGAGCGGCGCCATCCGGGCGTCCTCGGACAGCAAGGCATAGAAAGTGCCGCGCACAAATTCGAACGCGTCAACACGCGTTTTTTTTGTGCCTATACCGGTCCATAATTGATATTATGGGAGTAATGGGAACTATAGGAGCAATGACATAGCTCTCATAAATCCCATCACACCGAAGTAACCTACAACGAAATGGTATCTTGTGAGCAATGACATAGCTCTCATAAATCCCATCACACCCCCAACTAATTCTAATAGATCCTACGATTCCTATGCTTCCCACGATATAAATCTCATAATTCATATCACTCTCACAAGATCCGCTATAAGCTCAGTCGAGCTTGACGGGAACTACGGCGTGGCGGTCCATATACCACAGGTATCCTTTTATGGGATACTCGGGATATATCATGTGAAGGATGCGGCAATATTCGTGGACTTGCCGATGATGGGCGGGATATTCACGGGTAGTGAATTTGAAATCGACGACTTCCATGACGCCTTCGTGTATCACCACGCGGTCCGGGCGCAGCAGCCGGCCGATGTCGTCCTCGTCCTCCGGATGCACGGGCGGCACAAATATGGGCTGCTCTTCCATGCTATCGTCCGTCTCCACAAACCAGCGTCGCAGTCCGGCGTCATTGGTGCCGCCATCGCCGAAAAGGGCTCTCAAGTCGTCCAAATAAGTCTTGTAGTTATGCGTATGGCGCAGGTAATGCGCACTGGCACAACGGCACAACGGTATCATCACCTCGTCATCATCCACGTCCTCGGGACGGCGTATACCGCTGAATACTTCGTGCAGCACTTTGCCGCGTATAGCGGCTTGTCGTATCTCCTCGCTTTCGTAAATTCCGTCCACCAGGACATGCGCTTCGGGGGGAGCCGGTTCGTCATCCTCGTCATCAAAGCCTTCCTCGCCATCATCTATGCGCGTGATTGCATCCACGCGCGTAACTATGGCCGTATCGTCGCGTATGTACGTGCCGTAGTTCAGGTCATCGGCCGTATCGTCTTTCTCGTCCTTGTCATACTCGGGATGCGTGTCGACGCCGTAGACATACTCCGTCGCACCCTCAAAATGTTCGGCCAGAGCCTCGGTGACCGCCGGGTCGCGACCTTCGTAACCTTCGGGCACGGGCGTATTGTTATCAATGGCGGCAACAGCATTGACCAAGATGATATCAAACGGCTTATTGGCCTTCAAACCGTCAGCAGTGATGGCGCCCGTGTACTTATCGCGTGTCAGTGCCTGCGATGATTTGGGGCTGATATATATATCCAATTCGCGTTCGGGACGCGTAAGGGCTACGTAGGCCTTATTAATGCTGTCGGTGGCTTTGGCGCGACAATTCTTCATATAGGCGTCCTTGAAGCTCGTATGATACTCATCCATAGCCTTGCTATAGCTTATAAACACCGCCGGGGGCAGGACCTCGCCCGGGATTAAATCTTTGAGACCTTTCGATGTTACCCATTCGCTTTCGCTGCGTATGCTGATGAGTTCGAAGTCCATATATGGCAAGTGCACGCACGGATATTGCAAGCCCTTGGCCGAGTGTATGGTGACGACGTTGACGGCATCTGTATCGCCCGAGGCCTTGATGGTGGGATGCTTGGATTGTCGGTCCCACCAATTCAGGAAATCGTAGATGTCGTTGCCGTACAAGTTGGAGTAGTCCATCAGCGTGTCCGATAGTGCGCTCAAGTAGACCTTTTCGCGCTGCGCCATTTCCGGTGGCACGAAGGTGGCGACAATCATGTCCGCCAAAGACATCAACGTCGACGGATGCAGCGACACAATGTGTTCCAGCTGCTCGCGGAAGTCATCGCCCATGCGACCATTGGCCAAGTCGTCCATAACCTCCTCGATGGTTTTCACAAAGGTATCCCCGTCAGCATCCGCTCCGCCATTCATATCATTGCGATACAAGGCCAACTCGAATCGGCACAACATCATCGAAGCGCGCACGCGGCGCGTCCTTTGATCTTTGTCCGTGGCCTTATCGGTTATGTTCCATAGATTGGCAATAAGGCGTATGATGCCGATGACAAAAACGACACTTCGAGCGCGGTCAATCTCGAGCGCATCGGCAGACATCACCGGGATGCCCGCATCGATAAGTGCGGCTACGCACCCCGAAGCCTGGCTGTTGGTGTCGGTTAGCACAGCAATATCACCCCAGCGGTATCCGCCCTCATCGTGCTGGCGTCTAATACTTTTAATCATTGCAGCCTCCACGGACTCATCTTCGACATCATTCGTATCCGCAACATCCGTGGCAGCGCCCGCGTCTTTTTCCTTCTTGGGCGGAATATGGATACGCACCGCACCATGCAGGTCGCGATGACGCTCCGGAATATCCTGTATGACATTGTCGAAGCTATCAAAATGCGTCTTGCCGGGCAAATCCATGTGCTTGGCGATATAATGGAACAGCGTATTGTTAAAGCGTACGATTTCGACGGCGCTGCGGTGATTGGTGTTCTCACCGGGATTGACTCCTTTCAATTGATAGTCTTCGGAGAATTCGTCAGCAACTTCGTGCTGCAGCAGCGAAGAATCCGAGTTACGGAAACGATATATCGACTGCTTTTCGTCGCCGATAATCAAGTTGTCAAATCCCGAGGCAAGACTATTGCACAACAGCGGGCGGAAGTTGTTCCATTGCAGACGCGATGTATCCTGGAACTCGTCTATCAGAAAGTGCCTCAGGTCGACGCCCATGCGCTCGTACATAAAGGGCACATCATCCTTGGACACAAATCGGCTTATGAGGTCGGCAGCATCGCTCAACAACAAGACATTGTTGTCTCGACGCCATTGCTCGACGCGGTCCAGCACCAGTTTCTGCAGTCCGTACATGCCTATGTATTTTCTCAGCACCTCAAGAGTCTTGATGTCAGCCCAATACTTGGCATAAGAATTGAGCGCAGCCAGGATTGGCTGTGCCTCGGCAGGCGTAGGCGTGTAATCTTTGAAAATATCCGCCGGGCCGAACGGCATATTATCGAAAACGGCCGCCATCGCCCTCTTATAGTATTCGGTTCCGGGATTCGACGGCTCATTATTCTTCAAAATATTAGAGATTACGCTCTTTAGCTTGCGTCCACCCACGGCATTCCTCGCCGCATCCATCTGCATGGCCAATTGCGCTTTAAGGCTCCTGATTTTGTCGTCTACCGCATTCTTAAATTTTTGTATGGCGCCGTCGCGTCCCAGCCATTCGCCCATGGCCTTGCTATACTCGACAAAGCCCTCGTCAAAAAAACTGTGAACAAACTCAACAATGTCGCGCCGCACCGTACCCTTGGACTGGAAGATGTTGAAATCTCTGCCTTCGCGCACTGCCTCTTCCATCTTACGGAGTATCCAGTCGTTCAACGGGCGCAATTCGGTATTGCGCTGACGAGCATCTGCCATATTAAACTCTTCGAGCAGCCCGTCTATGGCAAAATTGATGACCGCATCCGAGTCCATGGTGATATCGTAGTCGCCTTGACGTTCGAATTCAAAGGCCATGGAACGCAGCACATTCTGAAAAAAAGCATCGATAGTGCTGACATGGAACTGGCTGTAATCGAATATGATCTGACGCATAGCATCGTTGGCAGCCTCGGCCAACTGCCGGCGCGTACATCCAAACAAATCCGTCAATGCCGCCGCATACGCGGCATCCTTTGCCCCGACCTCCGGTTCATCAGCCAAATCCTGCAATTCCTTGAGTATGCGCTGCTTCATCTCTTCCGTAGCCTTATTGGTGAAGGTCACCGCCAAGATATGGCGATGGCGGCGACGCTGCACGCCCTCGCCTTGCGGCAGACACTCTTTGTGGTTAAGATGGTATACGCCGTCAGCATCTTTGACGCCCAAAAGCAACGTAATATATTGCAGCGTAAGCGTATATGTCTTGCCGGACCCGGCAGAAGCTTTGTATATGGTCAAGTGGGACATGGTGTGGTACGGATTTGGTGGATGCAAATTATATGGTTGGGCGGATGTGAAATTGTAATACGAGTTTTGTCGGCATCGGCAAGAACCGAGGCATGACGAAATGCGTATTTGTCAGCCTTTGGTCTTGAACCCGAGGCTCGGCAGCATGGTGCGCAAGGCGTCTCGACGGTCGCCCTGCAACAATATCTCACCGCCACGGGCGCTGCCGCCCACCCCGAGGCGTCGGCGCAGCGTGCCGGCCAAGGCATCCACATCATCATCGGACATACCTTGCGGACATACCACAATGGTGGCCGGATGACCGCCACGGCCTTTGCGCTCGTATACTATTTCGAGAGTCCATGCCTTGACACCATCGGTCGGCCCTCCGGCAGTATCCTTCGGCTCGATGCCATCGTCTGCCGACCGTGCTAAATCATCCTCCACGGGCGTTACGGCGGCGCGAAATGCCGCCAATGCGTCTTTCCAGTCGTCACTCATGGACATGGACGTCTATGCTGTCGGGTACGTAATCCTCGTAGTCGCGCAAGTCCGAATGCGTGCCCAGGGCCAAGCGATGCGCCATATTGGCAATGCTCTGCTCCTCGACACTCAGACTGTTAAGAAACACGGATACCGAGTCGGCGCTGACGGAAGCGGCACGCCGGAAGCAATCGGCGGCACGCGCCATATTCAATTCGTTGTCGCAATCATTGTCCGCAGCCGTGGCATACACGACGGCTATGCGGCACATCTGATTGATGGTGATAGCCGTACTGTCCGTCTTTTGGAGAATGTCACGGCATATCTCAGCGGCCTCTTCATAACGACCTTCGTGCATGGCGCTCTCGGCGAGTACAAGATCACCCTCCGTGTCCTCACCGCCCTCGCAGGAGGGTAGCGCGACAGTCAGTATAATTATTATCAGCGGCAACAAGCGCCGCAAAATGCCGTTGGTTATGGTATGGTAGGTAAGAAACATCTTGGGTGTTTGCATAACAACGCTCCCGGCGTGGAAGCGCCTTTTGACTGATGCAAATATACGTCATTTTTTCGGTATGGATGCCATAGTCGAGCATAAAAAAAGGCGACCGGAATGCCCGATCGCCCCTGTTTTTTCTGCCGTATCGGCTAAATTATTGTTTTATCGGGGATTTGTAGAATCGCGTATATAGGTCGGTGATGCAGAAGTATGCCGGGTTGTTCATGCCATATGCACCGGTTTTGCTGGATTCCATCTGGAATACGAGCTCGTCCACGGTACCCAGTCCGGAGAGATCGACACCTATCCACGAGTCAAAAATCTTGCCCTTGTAAGCGAGGGGGACCTTGATCGAACCCACGCTCACGCCGCGAAGACGTCCATAGATGATAACGTTGCAATAGTCATCCTGACCAAAGGGCTCGCCGCTGTATACATCGCCGTTCTTCATTGCGAAGTAGCCCCATGTGGTGTTGGCTATACGAGTGCTGAGCAGGGCGACCTCGCTCTCGAATTTGATGTAGCAGCTGGGGGTGGCGATATTCCCATCGAGCTTTTCGCCGGTATTCCAGTAACCCACGAGATAGTTGGGAGTTGTGAAACCCTTGCCGGGCATGGCTGCATACTGGTGATCCACCCAAGTGCCTTCAGCCGTGTAGTCCTTCAGATCCGAAACCTTGGAGGGGCAGAAGCCGGACCACGAATAAGTAGTGACGCCACCATACTCGTATCCGGATACGCTGTGCGATACGGTTACGCCGGTATACTCGAGAGGGCCTTGTTCGGGGTTGAGAACTTGGGCCCAATAGCCGTCGGCGTTATATTCTTTGGCTTCCCTGCCGAAGTTGTACACCAAGTCGATGCTGTCGGGATCGTCATCATCATCGTTACATGCGGTCATACCAAATGTAAGGCATGCCAAAGCAACGAGTGTCAAGAGGTTGTGAAGATGTTTCATTGCTATTATTAGTTGTGGTAATTATTTTTTTTGATGACACAAAGGTACACATCTTTATCGATATAGCGGATATTTAGGACACAAAATACTCAAAAATAGGTATTGTCAGGCTACGGATACGACTGTAATTTTGCAGTGTCAACAAAAGGCAAACACGACTGCACCGACAGTCGGCTCGAACGGAGCCACAGACGGTGCCGAAATTGACAAAAGATTTTGTATATAGAGGATAATTACGTAATCACGAAAGACACACACCACGGCATGGCCGAGCCTCACGGCATCGACCACCGAAAGACTTGGGGCGCGAAGTGATTCGCGCCCATTTCTATTGTCCCCATAGGACACGCAAAAGACCGGCTTTTTCGGCAATACGCAATCACAGATAGTTGGGGCTGTGTCAAAATAGGCGCAGCCCCATTTTTAAACCTGTTGTAAAACATAAAACAAAGCCTCAACTTTCACAAGCTGGGGCTTTGTCATATCAGAAAGTTTTAGTAACTTTGTGATATATAAATAAATAAGTTTATGAGTTCAAAGTTACATACAAAATCCCACATAAGCAACACTCGGTTGTTTCTTGCTATAGATCCAAATAGCGAAATAGCCGATAATGCCCCGGTGCGTATGGTGAATGCCATTGTGGAAAGTCTTGACCTAAGTTCGTTCAAAAAGTTGTATCGCG